>Ga0116231_10004309_pt1 | contig 28915 bp, 26 predicted proteins | sample S1TSphgellanicum_2_FD_89695 | JGI IMG/M metagenome (GOLD analysis project Ga0116231, IMG submission 89695) | Host-associated microbial communities from peat moss isolated from Minnesota, USA - S1T2_Fd - Sphagnum magellanicum MG | ecosystem: Host-associated > Plants > Peat moss > Unclassified...
AAAGAGAAAAAGATCATAGAGAAGAAAAAGAAATGTAGAGAAGGTAATCTTTTCTCCCTTCTACATTTGGGATGAAGCACTCCTCTTGCTTTTTCCTCTCCAGATTCCTTCAAAGTTAAGCTCTCCACCTTCCTCAAGCCTTTTGTCTACATCTCTTCGAAACTTTATGCTACTCAAGCTCATGAGCTCTTCTAAGCTTTGGAGATGGAGTGAGCAGAAAATGAGGTGAGGGAGGTAGGAGGGCAGACGTAGGTAGGAGGGGAAAATTTTGGGGCAGAGAAGAGGGGTGAAAAATCCCTGGGCAAGGCAAGAGGATATGTTTTTGGTTCATCCCCAAAACAGCTTGAACAGCCTCATCCTGAACTGGTGCATTGGTGGTTGTTGTTTCACTCCAGCCCTACCACAGTACCTTTTCCTTTTCAGGTTCAATAGTAAGTACATCATTTTTTTAGATTCCTTATATTTTTAAAAAACCTGCCTGAAACATCGAAATCGAATGAAATTGTTTCTCTGTGCCATTGATCGAAATTGAGACAATTGTGTGGGCTGTATTTTGGATCTTATCATTTTCTTTGTTTTCATGACTTGATATCTAACAAGTTGTTGAACTAGTTTAGGAGAAACTAGAATTTTTTCTTAAACCATGCTGATTTTCTCACATCCAAATTTCCCTTTGGATAACACCAACAAAGGCTGAAATAATAGAGAAATCCGTAAATTCACCTTGTCTTCACTCTATCTTCACCCTGTCTTTGGACCTCCTTTCACCCCTGAACCGTTCTTTCAGTGGTATCCCTATATGTAATGAAAATTTATTAAAATTCAGGATGAAATACTGAAACTCAACATTTAATGCACAAGGTTCGAGAAGAATTATAGTAGCTGCACAGGTAGGAGCAGTGAAAATATATGTAGTAGCAGTGGAGGAGCTCAGGAGAAAAGAAAGACAGGGTGAAACTCAGAAAACCCTGAGGTGTCTGCTCCTCGTTCTTTTTTGGGTTTCACAGTCTTTCTTTGTAATGTACTTTTTTGCAGGTTTCTTTTGAATCTCACCCTGTTCATGACCAAACTCAGGGTATCTTTCCTGACTTTGCGGATAACTTTAATACATGTAAAAAACTTTCATAGAAGATGGCAGCAAATCATTTGAATAAGCAAACTATGAAGAAAGTAATGGCATTTCAAAAGGCTGGAATACTAATGTAGAAACTTTCATGGAAGCAATTACAAATCATTTGAACAACCCATAATTCTGGGGATCATCCAAAAATCTCCATACTCACAATTTAAAAAGTGAGAACAATGTGAAAAGTTCTCCTTTTCAGTTGCAGAAAGACTTCAGCATAAGAAGTTTTGAACTAGAAAGAAAGAGCAACAGAAAAAGGGACAAAACTAAGACCAAAATGAAAAAAAACGAAAAAATGCACATGTGTGCCATATGAACAAGAGTATTGTCTAGAGGTGTTTGAACAATTGCAAAATGTCGCACATGTTGAGTGACCTTCAACAACAATAAAATGAGTGAATGAGATCAGATGTGGAGTCTATACAAATATAGTCTAGCAACACATAAATACATAGATCGTGTCATGAGTTGCACATGTGGCTTTTCCTCATGTTCAAATCACTTTTGGGTAGTATGAATAAAATACTATCTGAAAAATAGATCCCTCCTTTTGTCAAAACTCTTTCAGCTTGCGATTGAATGCTTTGGCAATGGAGATCAGAAAATTGGTATTGCTTAAGGTGAGGAAAGTAGCATATCTCTGCTGCAGTGGTGAGAATCATCTGAGGTCTCATCCAGTTGTAATAGGAGCAGTGTATTGACTACTTGAATTGACTGTATTGAGCTTCAAGGTTGACAGGTTGGGAATGGGGTGGGGGGTGTCTGCTCCTCCTCCACTTCCCCTCAAATTCCAGGTTATTGCCGCCTTTTCATCATCACTCTGCATCAGTTTCGCATACTCTGCAAGGTCAAAATCATCATCTGCAAGCGAAGCATCTACTTTGTCTTTGTCAAAAAGAGTGTCCAGAACTTTCATTGACTCAGCATCATCACTGTACACAAATTTCACTTTGCGAGCTGTCCTGGGATCGAGAAATGGCTTCACAATCTGCATCCAAGACATGATACGTTAAAAAGGAGCTTTTAGTACAGCACAACAGGGGACTCCCTGATGTAACCACAAGACTGCAATCTACTGCAAAAAACAAGAGTGAGAGTTTCTGTAAAATTGCAAAATAACTCAAAATTCCACTTGATGTACAATTTTGGCACAAGTAGGAATGGAATCTCTAGAAAATCAATAACAGCAACTCCTTCTTCAACTGTCACTTGCACCCATTGCATCCTTAAACAAAGACTTTGATTCTTTCTTCTACTGTCAATTGCACCCATTCACTGCCTTGAAAAAGAGAGGCTTTTACCGTGTAAAACGTTTCAAAAATGTGGGGAGGATTGTACAAGATGCCCACACTTAATCGCTCAGGGTAATGGTTTTGCAAGACATAGGCAATTTCTTGAACTGTCTTAATAGGGACTGCTTTGTTGATAGTCCAGCCTTTGAAATCGACCAACCACACCATTTCCTCTTGACCTGGTGGCAGATTCAAGACTGCATTCTCCATTGAGTACACAAGGTGCTTGATTTGCCCCTCCCGCATTGAAGTGTTCTGTATCAGGCAGCCAGTGCACCACAACACATTCACACTTACATACATGGGGAGGCAGAGGAGACAAGAGGACCTATCTTTGATTCCATTTCACAGGAAGGGTAAAGTCTTTGATCTCAAGAGTCTTTTTCACAGCTATAAACCAAATGCTTCTTTACTCAGTCTTGGCCTGGATGTTGTTAAGAATCACTACTGACTCTTCCTCAAGGGGTGAAAGAAACAAAACCCTAACCTGTCTTCCTGGATGCATCACTAACACTGGATGACCCTGCTTGTCCAAGAAATTTGCTCTGTAAACCTTGCCAGTTTCTGCTTCTGTGGCAATATCTTTCCAGCAAATCTCTTCCGGTTTGTAAGTGGCTCTCCATGTGAGAGATTCTCGAATCATCTTTTCCGCTTTCTTGAGATTCCAGCTGCGAGCTCGCAGGTAGCGCTTGAGACATGAATCTGTTGCATATTGGAGTGAGCGTCCTGTCAATGGTCCTAATCGTGCTCGCAACTCTTTCACCTGCAAAGGTGGCCATCATCCCCAATCCCCAAGATTTCTTTTTGTCATTGCCAGCAAGACTTTTCCAAATTGCAACACAAATTTCTCTACGACCCATAAGATGATTCATTCCTGCAGTGGACAATTTCTTCTAGAGTTCACAAAACCCCAAAGCTTCTTCTCCCACAAATCATATACCAATCTTCATTTCAGGAGCATGGTGGAAGTAGCACCACCCATTGAAGAGGATTTTGAAGGCTTCAAAAGCCATAGTGTACCAAGGAGCTCATCACATAATGACTCTGCCTTTCAATGACACCATAAGGATGGCAAGTATTCAACATACTAAATTGGCAACATATGGTGGTTAGCATGGTGAAGCCCAAGTGGATCCTTCCCATATGCTGCTGGAAATGGTTTTATAGTGGACTCCACATGACCCTAGAATGTAGGGTACCAAACTTTGGCCTGTTTCTGAGTGCATCACAATGCCTCTACCCTGAAGGACAGAGCCAATAAATACCTTAGCATCTTCTTGAGCAGGTGTGCTCGGTTCCTCAACTCCTCTCTTTCCAACCTTCCTCAATGCTGACATGCTTGTTGCTTTCACCCTCTAGCTAGCTGCCGATGGACTGATAATCAAAGTTGTTGATGATTTCCACTAAGAATTTGAACGTCCACAAACCTCCAGCCCCCACAAAACTAGTACCAAAACCAAAATTTAGCAAACCAGGCAACAAAAATTCCAACCCGAATGCGTGTAATTAGGTCCTCCTCTATACCACACAACGAGAAACATCAAATTGTAAAGAAGTCCTACAAATCGATTGCCCCCGCCCCCGCCCCCCAACACACACAAGAAAATAGTCTAGACTCAAGACTCTTCTTCAAAATCCTTTGGAAGCAAGAGCAGCAGCTACAGATTGATAGATTGCTCTCCCCCACACACACAAGTCAAGACTCTTGTTCAAAATCCTTCGGAAGCAGTAGTAACTACAGATTGCTCGATCGATTGCCACACAAGCAAGTCAAGACTTTTCTTCTTCAAATCTTTGCAAGAAGACGTAACAGCAGCAGCCAGGAAGGAAGCAACCACGGGAGAAGGAGGGGCGGGGGAAACCCAAAGCAAAAACAGGAAAAAGTTGGGGATCACTCGTCCATCGCAGCGGTTCCCAGCTGGATGAGACGTCACAAGCTGAGCACGTGACACGTTTGTCCAAGCGATTGACGCTCTGCTGCGACCAGCAGCAGCAACGGAGATGGATCCTGGTCTTCATCGCAGCAAAAGGGGGAAAGGAGGCTGCGCCAGAAGCAGCAGCCAGACGAAACGTGGCCCAACGTTGACGTCCCTAATGCGCTGCAACAGGCGAAAACTGGCGAGGGACAGCCCAGTCGTTGATTCCAGAGTGGGCCCGGTATTAGAAATTGCACCAAACACCCTCCGGGTATCAATACGGGTATCCAATACCTGATTTTATTCTATATAACTGTTGTGAAAAACAAGGGCACACACACAAAGACTCAACCCAACAGGTCAATCTAACATGAAACTTCAAACAAGTATCTGCATACATCTTATTGTAGCAATCCTTTCCAAGTAACTTAAGTACCATGAGCTAAAATTTATAGAAACTCTTTTGTCTACACAAAAATCAATAATTAAGGGTCTATAGAAGTCAGATCACTCCAATCTCACTCGAGCTCAATTGGTCATATTGTACTTTTCTCATTTATAATAGACCACAACAATCCATGTTGAGGACTTCCCTTTGCATAGCAACACAGGAAGGAAAAAGGAAGACACTACCTAAAAAAAATTTAATATATAAATTTTGTAACTTTATCAACTTTAGGAATGCAACAATTTGACCATGAACACAAACAACACTGACCTAAACATAAATAAATCTAAACACTCCACATACCACATAAACTTATTTATGAATTTGACAAAGAAAAACCCAGTCCTTCAAATGGTCATCACTAGTATTCCCTAGACTTGAATAGATACCAATATTCCTTTGGAGTTCCTAGTATTGAAAGTCCTCTCTCATGAAACAAGAATTACCACAATCAACCTAAACACAAAAACTCACAAACACATTGAAAATTCAGAATGACTGTTCTTGTGATCCCTCAAGTTTTTCTTCATCCCCCTTGGTCATCAACCCCTAAAGCTACTACTACAACTAACTACCACTTTTTGAGGCACATGGTGCAACAAAGATTTCATTGTCTCAACACAAAGAAACCACAATACACAAATTTACATTCAATTTAGATCTAACTCCATTAGAATACAAGAATTTGCCACTTATCTCCCAACCCATCTTCAAGACTTGCAAAAGAGGAAGGTGAGCTGCACGCAACATCTCCTCTTATCTTCATCTTCACCTTTAGATTCTTGATTGATGTCCATCAAAACATTTGCACAAACACATACACACCACCAAAAATGCACCCAACAAAAACACAATAACACAACAAGCATCATCAAACGAAAGCTCATTAACACACCCCAAATTTTTTGAGAGTCCCAAATGCGAGTCCCAAAGTGAAAAAATGGAAAAAAAGAAAAAGAAAAAGTTAAGGCACATTCCTTAACTTGCAACACTTTTAGAGTAAGAGGGTGTGTTGAAGCTTTGTGATGGGATTAACACGAATTCATAAACAAGAGTTCAATATGAAATTAATTTACACAATCAAACAAAAAAATAGTTAGTGCAAATCAAACACAAGTGATGCAACAAATTTAATAGGGACAACCTCAAGCTCAAACTTTACACAGCCTACAACCTTTAGGAAGATGCACCACTCCCTTCCCTATATAACATTTTTTCCCGGGAGTCCCAAAACTGGGACTCATATTGTTTTGAAATTATAATCATTTATATCTTCCTTAAATTAAACTTGTTTGGAACATGTAAAGGCAATATCTTATAGCCCTCAAAAAAACATTTCTAATGGTGTATGGCATGCCCCAACTAAAATTCATTTGGCCCTTGCTTTAAAAGGATTTGTGGTCAAGAGTCAAATTCCCAATTTGAGTCTTGATTCTTCTTTTGATCATAATTTATGCATTTTAAATTTAAATGAATAATGTGAAGGCACTTTAGATAATTAGATTTTAAAACCTTTCCAATGGTATCTTGGGGCCCAAAATAATGCTTGTGTCCTTTTAACTAAGGCCTTGAATTTTCAAGGTTTCCACATAAATGTAATTCCTAAAATGGAAGTCCACTTTGGGAATCCACTTTGGGAGTCATTGGGCTCACTTTCTTGCATTTTCCCTCATTTGTGAAAGCGTGTTTCATTCCCAAACATATTACCTTTGCCTCATGTGCTTTTGCACTACACATTTTGTCGTGAATTCGATGTTAAGGTTACAACACTCATAGTGCACATTACTTGCAAACAAATAAATCTATGTAGAAAATAGCCACAACAACAAAAACTTTACCTTATCATCACTATCAATCACCAGAAATATGTCGTTTTTTATTTTTGACAATTGAAAACATTATTCCATCCACTTTAAGGTTTCATTTCATATGTTTTCATCACATAACTATGATTCTTGATTTTTCAAAAAAAATCATCTAAAAATTGTCAAGTTTTTTTTAGACTTTTCATTACACCTCACAATTCTTTGAATTTTTGAAATATGTAGAGTTAACGATTATTTGAATCTGAGATTTTTTAAATACCCAAACCCAATGATTATTTGATTATGAAAATTTCCAAATACTTAGACCCAATGGTTATTTGATTTTGAATTTTTTCAAATGTCTAGAACCAACGGGTCTTACAAAAATCAAATACCCACCCCACATTAGTTGATTCCCCTATTAATGTGCATTTTGGTAGCCCCACTTGATAAGTATGCCGTTCTGATGCTTTAGTCCTCTTTTAACTTTACTTTGAAATAATTCCTATTATCATTGTTGGACAGATATTTGATTTCATTGATAACCACCATTACAATTATTATTTCCAGAAACAACTAATCACATATTCTAGTTTTTTTGAAACTTTAAATTTAAAAAAATTGAAGAAAAGAACCATCTATGAGTGACTAGTTTCAATGTTTTGAAAGAAAAATAACACATTAAATAATTGGTTTTGGTGTTTTGAATGAAACCAAAAAAAAAATCGCAATAAAAGAATAACCAATTCTGGACCCTGATCGATGTTTTGAAAGGAAAAAACACCAAATCAGAATAAAATAACCACCAGTTTCAATGTTTCACAAAGAACGAAAAAATACTTGAAATACAAGAACCACTACGTACCAATTATTGAAAAAAACTCAATTAACGAATCTGCAGTTTTCATGAAAGAACCAGAAAAGAATTGGAGGTTTTATATAAAATCAAAGAGCTGGTAGTTATGAAAAAGCGATGTTTTTTTTGGGGTGGAGAACCATGCGTATGTATCAGGATCATGTCACTTGCATAAATTGGATGTGTTCATTAGGTCAAAATATCCATTTACTTTTGGACTTTTTAAAGTACTTTTAAAAAGGGATTGTAGCCTATGAGGGTTAATTTTGATTTAAATCCTTACTTGTGCGTACATAGTTTTGCCCCAAAATGTACACCCCAACACTCACACGACTTCCCAAAATTTGTGGATAACAAAAGAGATGAAAGATGAAACTTTCATGAGTTTTGGGTGGGATCACCCATGTGCTTAAAACTTGATCTTTATGTGGGCTACATCCAATGGGGAATTCTTCACACACGATTAAAGACCTTATTTTATGGGGTTCACTCACCACATGAATTTCTTCATACACACTAATCCAATATCATAAAAGCAATAACGTTTATTATTATAAATACCCATTACATCAAGGCTATTCCCACATCCTCACACAAAATAACAATATAAGGTCATCAAAAACTAAAAAAAATTATTTCAAAGCCCCATGCACAACCCCACTTATCCAAAGCCAGAAAAGCAAAAACTAAAGTGGGTCAAAAAACAAATTATGTGCCAGAGCCCACCACCAGTTGCAAGAATGAAATCAGAAAAAGAAAGGAACCGGAAGCTTGAAAAAGCCATAAGCCTAGAAGGACCCTCACCTCCAACAATGGCGTGCCTCAAAATAGACGCAGCTTGAGCTCTCTACAAAGCTGGAGACCATTTTTGCTTTGGGTAGAAGAGTGTCCTATGTAAGTTGGAGGCACATGGATGGAAAGAGGGCTTACTTATTGGTTTGTGTGTGATAGAAGGATATGCCCAAGACTCAACCTTCATTTTTCTAGGCTTCTATGTGAACATAGTGAAAAGCACTCATGGAAAACTCAAAGTGTATTTGGAGGACACATTATATTTATGAATCTCACTCTTAAGAGTGAGACGAGGTTTTATGCCTTCACAAAGACGCTAAATAGCCAAGGTTTTTTAATGAGCTCCAGACTTGCACATGTCTTGCTTAGGGACAATTTTTTTTTTTTAATTTTTAAAAAAAAATTCTTCCCCTCCCACCAACCCCTTCCTCTCCCACCAAGTTTGAACCCATATTGTCATGAAAACATGAGTTAATTCCTCCCACTAAAATACTTTTTGTCATTTACAATAACATTATTATCTTTCAGTCAACATATACCCAAAGTCAGCCTGACTTTCACAGGAAGTCTGATACCCTGTTTATTATTTTGATACCCAGTTCCTAGTCTTCCGGAAAGTCACGCTGACTGTGGGGGGAAAATTGAAAAAGAGAGGGTGAGGGGGGGAATAAAAAAAGGTTGACTTGGGGGCCATATTTTGACTGCCTTTTTAAAGTAGGACCATTCATCCTACTTTTGTGCATAGTCTAGAGAAAGGGTCCCTAAAAGACATGATGAAACTTGAGAATGTACCAAAAGCAGTGCATTTGCCACTTTCACCCTGAGTTTTTTTTCTTTTGTATGGTCTTCAATGTACTTGTCCTATGAAATGGAAACTTTAGGGGTATCTTCTTTGGCAAAATGTTGTCCTCCTTTCACCTATATAGGTGGCCCAAAGGCCAGGAACTCCATACTACTACCAAATAGAACCTTCTATTTAGGGTAATCTCCATAGTTTCTTTTTTTTTTTGAGTGATGGGCCAATCAAATTGGCTCGCTTCAAATAAATAAATAATTTCAAAAATTGAACCTCGGAGGTACCTCATCTAATTAATAGGAGAGGTGACTATCTAACATGCGAAAGAGTGGCGCATTTATGGTGAATAGGAAAGGTTATCTATTTAATATGAATGGGAAGGACAAATCCTTGGAAATTGGGGCTTTGTGGGAGGTACTATTACTCCTAACCAACCATGTGGTGCAAAGGTGTGCAGACACCAAAGCTTTGCAAAGTCCCGGAACTTAAGAAATATCTAGAATTGAGTTTCTAGATACCTACTCTTGTTCTCTCACCATCTCTCTTTTAACATCTCCTTGCCTAGTGTCACAAGGTTTGAAGTTCAGTTTGTAATATGCAACCAACTCATTTGACTACCCTGCTATCTCAGTAGCTTTGGCACTAATTATATAATTTTCAGAAATGTTGAAATTTTCAAAAAAATTTATCAAATAACAAAAATTTGGGAAGGAAAATAGTGAGTCTTCAAGAACATTTCATTTGTCGAAATGAGAGTTTTAAATTTATTTATTTATTTATTCAACAAACATGTGTCAAAGCTGTTGTATTTGTCCAAAGTTTGACAAGTGTGCAATATGTGAAACCATCCCATTTGCATCCCACTTTGTAAGCCCTACATGGTATAGGAGTGTGAATGCACCAGTCCAAAAGGTTTAGACTTTACACCAGTTGTGACCAATTCAACTAACTTGGGGTTGTTGTTGAGTTAAAAAGTCTAGACCCATTGGCACCAATTCAACAAACTTAGTGTTCTCAATGCCTTGATGGCAACCCATGGTTGTTAACACTTAACACCATTTAATGTACAAACATTGCTAACTCCTTGCATCTCCAATTGTTGTTAATGAATTAAACAAGGCTTCCCAAACACACTAGCTCTACCAATAAATAAGATGTTGAACATATGTATTTATGTATGTATGCAAATACATATATTATTTTATGATTATTTGTATGTGTTTGTGAATTAAATAACAATTTATCAATTCATTTTGTGGTACTATGTGGTAATACAAATTGAAGAACATAATTGGGTAATTTGAAAGCAAATAAATGGGTTTATGATCTATCCAATATGTTTGTGTTGTTTTATAATGACATTGTTTTATTGGTACATTCGTCCATATGTGATCTATTTGTGTATCATTAATAGTGGTGTTGTTTTTTTTAATGATTTTTAAATTGTATTTATCCTTAAGTTCTTGTAATGTTAATGATTGATTTGTTTTTTATTAAAATATTTATATTGAAATCTTCAATTATTACAATGGGACAATGTGAGAGCATTTTTTGTATAATGTTTTTAAAAATATAATTGAAATGTGACTCTTGCATTTTGGGTGGTTTGTATATTGCAATTATGTATAATGTTTTTTATGTGTTGTCATTAAAAAATGTGATGATAAATTCAACACCAAAATGTGTGATTATTGTGTTTTTTGTCAATGACACATTGTCATCATAAAATATCATAGTGCCATGTTCATTATAACATGATAATACATGGAACTTTTGTGATAAAGCATTGTAAATTTTTTGAGTTTAGATTAATATTTTTTATTATTTTTTCATTTAAACAAAAAATATGTGATGCTAACATATTTGGATATGCAAGAACATCTTCAAAATATAATGTTACAAAATTAGTATTAAGAGATTGTACCATTAAATTTTTTGAATAGTAGGATTTTTAAAATAGCAAATTTGTATTGTGCATTTGTTCTTAATTGAAACATTTCTTCTTGAACAAAATGATCCACTTAAAAAAATTTATTCAATAATGGAAAAAGTAAATAAAAATCTTCTTTTGAACAAACCTTCAATAATGTAGTATATGTTATACCAAGTTTTGTAACACTGATTATATCAAATGTTAAACAATCAAAAGTCAACCTTTGTGAACGATGTATAGTTCGTGTTACAACTAGTTGAATTGGGAATTGAATTCTCATGATAGTGTGAGAAGGATTATGGCCTATTTGTATTTCAACAATTTTATGTTCAATTGGTGTCCATTATTTGTCAAGCCTTGGGAATTCATCATAAATTTGTAAATTTTTATTTCATGTATTATGTCTGATCCAAGGATTATGAAAATTTATCCAAATTAAAGATTTTGAAATAGTTTCTATAAAATCTTTGAAAATCCCATAAGCACCATTCACAAGACCGTTGAATGTTTCATAATTCCTTCCACATAATCCTAATAACATTGTTTTTTTAACCAAAGTTTCGTAATGTAAACCAATGATTTGAAATGGTAAATTTGATAATTTAAAATGAGAAGGATATGTTTCAATATGAACATCACGTGCTAAAAATGTGAATGTTTCACCTAATGTGTTTCGAAATACATTTTTGTTATGCATAATATTTTTAACATTTGTGTAAAATAAATATGGTAAAATGTTGTCCATTAGTGGGTTTTCAAACAATTATTGTTCATATAAATTTTATGTCTTTAGTTGTTTGTGAAACAATTTAAAACCTATTTAATATGTTAATGAAATTTATATCATTTTGTCGCATCCCTTTTTTAATTCATTACCTTGTACATCTTTTGACCAATAATTTGATGCAATGGTATTAAAAATGTTGTTTATTTGCTTGAAAATCGATGAATCTTGAGCAAAGGGTGTTTGATAAAATTCACCAATCATTATAACATTTAAGCCACCCATAAATTCATTATGAACTTGTTTTATTATATGTAGTTTATGATCAATGAAAGTTAACATTCTATTATCAACTAAAGATACTTTGTTTATAAGAAACAAACAAAGTTGATCATATGTTTATATAAAAGTGTCATATCTTCCATCACTTAATGCATTAAATTTTGTTAGATTTTTATTTAATGGAACAATGCAAATGCAAAATGTATTGTTGTGCCATTACTATTAACTGTTGTTTTTGTTGTATATGTTAATTTCATGACTTTTGATTTGAAAATATCAACATTTATAATATTTTTAGTATAATGTTGTAACTTGTTTTGTATAATACATATGAAGGTGAATGTTTTCCCTATCCTTGCACCACCTATTAAAAAAATAGGAAATGGTTTTGTAAGGTTTTTGATTTTTTGGTATAAGATATCATCAACTATAGCTCTTTGTGCATTATTCATTTGTCTCGTATGTGAGAAAAACTCTTTGAATGTCATGAATTCATTTGTTCATTGAAAAAATTATGTATTAATAATTTATTTCTAAATTTTATTTTTTTTTGATTTTGCAAATTTTTCATATGATACATCACATTGTTCAATTTCTTTAGTATTAGTGAATAATATATTTCTATGTAGATTACTTGCATTATAAATTTATTTATTTGAAAATAAAATTTCCCATCCATCTATTTGATGATTTTTTGTGTATTCTTTTACTTGTGATTCTAAGTTGTCCCATTCAATATCAAAATTACTAGATGGGTTTAAATTATATAAAAATTTTAATCATTTTTTATATCATTTCTTTTTGTTCTATATAAGCATTTTTTCATGAAATATAATTATTTTGCAAATTGGGTTCCAATGAAAGGGTTTAAATAGAAGCAATAATTCCCTATAATCATTTTTTGGATCTTTATGTCAATTTAATGAAACCTAATAAATTATTTTACCTTTAATGTGTCTTTTATTTACTTTTGTATCATAATTAGCTACAAATTCTATTAAACACATGTCAACAATAAGATATAACATTTGTATTATTACCACAAACAAAATACAAAGTTTATTTCCAAATTCTATAGAAATTCATTGTAAATCATAAGTTGATAAGTATAATGACCTTGTCGAATGGTATAATGGTATCGATAATGTTATATGAACAACTTGTTGTATAGACATTTATTGTGCATTTAAAAATGCATTTCCTAACTTTTTAATGCATTCATATGTTTGTGTTTACATTTATTTAATATGATTTTCATTTCTTAAATTACAAATTTATTTGTTTTTACTAAATAAGAAGACAATATGATGCTACTACATATGAATGTAAAATATATTGTGCATCTTTATTTGTTTTGCACAAGGGTCCTACATGCATGCCAAATACATTTGTACATATATCATTTGGTTTTCATTTAAAAATAAGTTCGTTTTTGTATTATGTATCATAATCCAAGAATATATGTTTTTCATCTTTTTTTAAATCTAATAAAAACTGCTCAAAAAATATATCTTCGCCTAATCCCATGTTGACAAGCTTTTTATAAATTTGAATATTAATTTTGCCATGGTTTGGCATACAATCTTGTTCATCTACAGGCAATAATATTTTTATATGTTTCATTAGTAGTTTTGGATACTAAAATCAACAAATTAGTTGATGTTTTTGTTACATGTTTTTATATGTTGATGTATTTGCATATTACGAATTTTGTTTGAAAGCATTATTTGATTAGTTGTTAAATCTTTATCTCAAAATTAACATTGAATTTCTTCATTTTTTGAAACACCAAAGTGTATGAGCATTTTGTATGCACAATAATCCATGATCATGAGGCAAACCTCTTAATTGAAATTCAGTTATAAACAATAATCTTTCACCTTACCAAATATCAAATCAATATTTTGAATAAAATTACAAAAACTATTCATTCTATGTTCATAATAACATGCACAAGTGATAGGATAAATTCTAACAAGTTCCCTAATACATAATGAATCATCTTTTTTATTCCTAAGTTTTCACCAATGTATTAATAATATAATTCTTTTAACGTTTTAAAAAGAAATGACCAATTGTTTACACTTGTTGTGAATGTCACAAAGAATGTTGGTTGGCCAAGTTGCCTAATCATTGCAAACACATTTTTACAAAGATGATCCAAATAATCTAGAGATGTTTTATGCGACAATTTTTTATATTATAAATTTAATCTCAATGTTTTATTTAGATTCACATTGGTTGAAACATCATTACCTTTTTAAACACAATTTAATAATTTTGCTTTACGAATATGAATCCATGCACAAGATAATATAAAATGAATTAAAGTTTAGATTGTTAAAATAAATATATTATTTATATGATATGCAAACTTTTTGTTTATACTAGTTTTAATTTTGTTTTGCACAATATTTTGATAAGAACATGCAAGTGATGGTCTTGCATGCCCATAAAACAATGTTGAAAAATTAGATTTTTCCGAATGTGTATCACGAAATAATCTAAAAGGTTAAAAGCCTTCTCAAAGAGTTATTGTTATTGATTTATCATTGTCATCAATAATATGTTCAAGACTTAAAATATTTTCCTATAATGTGTCTATGCAATTTTCATCTTGACTACTTTAAATGTATCTAATTTTTTTTCCCCCTAATCCTATAGTTTTGTTTGTATTTACTAATTCCACTAAATCTTGTAAGTTTGGTCTAATTGAAGTTTTTGCACTTTTATACAATGGAGTTTGGCAAAGTTCTTGTAAAGCCTTCATCATTATGTTAGAACAAACATAACCAAACTTGTATATAGATTTGTAGCCTAATTTTCCTTTAAAAAATATTGCAATTGAACTATCATCATATAACCATTGACACAATATTGTTTGTACCAAATTCAAATTTGTTGGAACATTAACCATGTTTTCATGCATTCCATGTTGTCCATGCCCTTTTAATTAAAATATGTGTGCAAATGCAAGATGTCGTGGAATCAAATGTTCTTCAATTTTATTCAATAATGAAACAAACTTAAAACTTAATTGATTATTTGTAATATGTTCACATAAAATCATGTTCAATTGTTTGCCATAATCAATTTTTTTCCAACATGAATTACATATAAATATAAGATATTCTATTTTTTTTGTTTTTCAATTATTTGGGAATTTTTGGAATTATAATTTAAAATCAAGAAAAATTTGAAATGCAAAACACATGTTTTACAACAATAGCATGCATGTTTAGCAATTTTTTAATCTTTTTTATATATTTAATAATTTTTTTTTCATCATTATTTTGGTCACAATTGTTTTTCCTTTTGGTTGTTGAAGTTGGATTTTTTTTCAAGATGTTTTTCATTTCTACCAATTACATTAAATGGTTTTTTTTTCTAAATATTGTTAAAAAGAAAAAAAATTGATGGTTTTTTATTTGACGGAAATTTTTCTTGTTCATTTTTTCAATCATCTTAAATGAACCTAAATATTTTTTTTTTGGAATTAACACAATTTGAATCAATTATATTTTAAGAGAATTATCTATATCAATAATCAACATAACTTTCTTATCAACCTTATTTTGCTTAGTTTCAAAATATTTTAAATGTTGTTTAATTTGTGCCGGTGTGATATTTATATTTGAATACATATGAATGAATGTTAATGCAATTTCTTGTGGCATCCAATTATGATGCATTTCAATGATTTTTTGTAAATTAATGTCCAAATCAAAATTCCATGTTAAACCTTTCAGTTTTAACATCGAACACAATTTTTTAATTTTTTAATTCATTCATTATTCCATGATTTTCATTTTTTTACAAAGTTTGAACAAATCATATTTTAAAAATAAAAAAATCTGAAGGTTCAAAATGATTATTCCCATATATGATATTGAAAGTTTAATTATCATAATTATTTCCAATTTTCATCATTAGTTGCCCACTAATTTTGTTCCAAATATGAATTGGACATTATAAATATTGTGATTTCCAAAATATTGCAATGAAATCTCCCCATATGACAGTGACATTGATATCATTTGTATGTATCATTCTTCATCATTTACTTCCCCACTATGTAAATCATGCAAAAAATCAAAAGTCAATTCCCTTCTATGATATTCCATTACTTCTAATGTTCCAAGATTCAAACAAAATTCAAAATGAAACATACTATTTTCTTGAATTTCTTTTGAAGTTTTTAAATATTTTAATAAATATGCAATTGCATCAAATAAACAATCGTCAACATTGTAATTAAAGTTAATAATTCATTTAAAACCAACTTTTGCCAATTCAATATCTATGTTCATAATGTGAACTTTTTAATGTTTGCAAAAAATACTATATTGAAATGAATAAGTTTGTTAATATTAGAATTGGATATATGGAGTTTTTTTTTTCTTAATTCTAAAAAATTGCGAAGTTAATGTAATTACAACTTTATATTTTCAAATTATACTACATTTTATTTTTCATTCAAAAGAAAATTTATAATGATATGTTATATCTAACTATTGACAAAAAATTTATTTATTACAAATAAATATGATTTTTTGTGACCTATAGTTTTGTGTACATGTGGTTCAATATACTTGAAAGTTAATATTAAAATGTCAATTCAAGTTAAACTTTTGAATAAAAATTTACCTTTTAAATTCAAGTTTTGGTTACAATAAAAAATAAATAGTATATTTTTTTTTCATTTGCAATGTCAATGGTTATCTTTATGATATTAGGGTTTTGACATATAAATTATTGTTATTTAATGTTAGAATTATGTAAATGAATTTTTTTTATAATTCAAAAAATTTCATTGACCAAAAAAATATGAAATGCCGTCGATTTTTTTTTTTGAAAAAAATGTATGAAAAACAAAAATTCGTAATTCAAACCCCAGAAACCCATCGATTCACCATTGGCCAAAAACATTCCCATTATTTAGTGAAAAATTGAAATTCCAACAATCCAAAAACCAAAATTCCAAAATCCATATACATCCAATATATTAAGGTCCAAAATTTAGTTCAATTTTTTTGGTATAACACCAAAAATGTGTAAAACTAGGATAATTGTTGTAAAACACCTCTCTTCTATAACAATGGCAAAAAACTTTTGAATTCACTATTTTGTAAAACTACTTTCACCTTGGCCTTTAAGCAACATAAGATGGTTTGACCTTCACCATGAATCAAAGGATGTGAATTCTCATTCTTGAGGAAACACAAAACCAATTAACTTTATAATTGGGCTCAAAAGAAATTTCCCTTATGGTTTTTTCTTTTAAACAAACATACGTAAAAACCTTGATTTGCTATGAAATCCTTTTAACTTTTCAAACAATGCCTTAACAATGCTTTGGTCCACGGTTCACAAAATGTACAATCAAAAATTTCACCGCTATTTTATTTGATTTTACAAGAAATTCATGCTTGACTTTCAATTCCAACCATGCACTTACAAACATAGCAACAATGGTTGGTGTTTCTGTTGGCCAAGAAGGGAAGATGACACTTTGCACAAACCAAATCAAAACAAGACGCTTAAATTGGGATTGTTAGCTTCCCCACAATCTACATGCAAAATGATTTTAAGTAAACATTTCCATACCAACGTCAAACACCTTGTTTAAATCAACAAAAGTTATGAAAACATACCTCATCATTTGTTTTGAAGTCTTGGCCTTTTGATTTCGTTGCATGCACTACAATGAATGGTTCAATATCTCCAACATCATCAATCACAAGAGGTGCAAGAATGACAAAAACAAATGAGAAATTTGTGATTAATTGTTGTTCACCATAAATAACACTACCAACATTTTTTTTATCAAAGTTGTGGCAAAGTTCCCTATATCGTAGATTTGCACAAGCTAAACATACTAAGCAAAAAACTCAAGGGAGATTGACAAAGCTTGAGTACCATCCACCCCCAACCCATTTGACACAATAAGTATAAATGATTTTGTTGACCTCCCATAGATCCTATTAACAACAACTCGAATTGTTCTTAAATCTTTTAGATTCTTTTTCTGAATGAATTTTTGCATAATGTGTGTTGGAACAAATCACAACAACAAGGGATAAGCATCAATGTTCTATATGATAATGTTAGCACCAACTATGGTTACAAAACTCCAATCCTTTTTTTAAAACTTGTTTCGGAAAGTTATTATAAAATTGATGATGTGGGGTGGAAGCATGGTTAACTAGCATTTGAAAGTCCATAATCTAACACTAACAATTTTTTTTGCAATTTTAACAATTATCAAACCATAAATCCTATAATTATCCCTTATATTTTTAGTCATAAATATTTATAAACCAACCTATGAATATCCCTAAACATGTGATTGATCAAAAAATCCATGCAAAAAATTAAAACTTTTAATGTGAAATGGACTTTCAAGGATAAAACTTTATAACAATCATGTCATTTAAATATTTTCAAAATTAAAATTAAATATATTAGGAAAGTTTCAATGCACTTCACTAATGAGTTCTTCATTTGATGATGTTTTATTTTATTTTTATTTTGACACTAATTTTGACATTTTTTTTAGTCCACATTTTTCATTTTTTCTATGTGATAGACGTAATGTTGTGATTTCAAAAGTCCATTACTAGTCCATAATCTTCTTAGAAGTCATCCAAATTTTGTATGATGATTCCCATTAAAGTCTATGACAACATGAATAATTTAAAAAATCGACAATGTTAATTTTGAACATAACTTTAAATTTTATGTTTGTATGTAATCCAAAAAAATTACAAGTGTGATAGTCTAAACAATCCACCTATTCGTGCTTTCACCCTGAGCACAAAACAACCCAAGATTTAGATGAGGGGAAAATGTTGTCACAAAATATGACCCAAGAATTAGTCTATTAGATCATGCACAATGTATGTATTTGTACCCACTATTTGCACATTGTATGATCCATATTTACTTACAATGTATCCTTCAAAAAAACCCCCTAACATTTTTTGTTGAATATTTGACACTCCCCAAATAGTCATCGGAGTTAACCTCTTTTTGCTTAGACTCACTTCCATGGCTATCATGAAGATATAATATTAAAAAAATTCTACAAGTAAAACAAAAGTTCCTGAAATTTGAACAAGTGAAATAACCAACTCAAGCCTTGCAAAAGACAATAAAAATAGCCCACACAAATTTTACAAGACACAAAACCCATACAAACTTTGCAAGAAAAAAAATTTAAACAACCTACACAAGCTTGATGATGCAAGGTTTATAATCGTTTAATCATTGAACTCTCACAATGAAGGACATGAAAGACAAGCTTCCCAAATGCCATTGAAACTTCTTTTCTTTTTTGTTGCTTAGTAGACAAGTGGTAAGGGAAGAAGAGGTGGTGACACTATTTTGGGGTTGTTCAATTTCATGTCTATTGGATCTAATAATGATCGTGCAGATGGGATTGCTATTGTTGTTGTAGTAGAAAAGTTCATCAACTTTGTGGGAGGAAGCTTAGTTATCAAAGTTGAGAGGGGCTTGGATGGAGTTCTTGTTTTGTGATATATTTTATATTAATTTACCACAAATTGATCATGTGTGATCACTTTTTGTGATGTGAGTGGTGTAGGAGAATAACATGGCAATAACCTAGAGATGTCAAAGCTATTGCACAAAGGGTGCAAGAAAAAAATGAAAGTGCATATGTTATTTACTATCGACAACTTGCCAATTGACTAGTCAATGTAAAACTACTTTCCAAACTACAAAACTAGGACTCCAATGTTTTAATGAAATCTTGGAATGATGGACATTTAAATTGGAATAAATAGTAGGTCTAATTCTTGTCCAACCTACTTAATGGCACTAGTAGTAGTACCACCATTTTCTGAACCTTTCAAATGAGGAAGCATTAGTGAGATACCATCTTGTACATATGTTATAGGCCTCCAACATACTAGATCTTATAAACAAATCACCAACTTATGTTTTGATGGCATAAGCCACATAAACAAGTTGTTTTTATTTGTTATTTATCATTGAAAGTTGTGTTGCATCGATTCTAGGGTCGTGATGGTTTAGTTGATGCATACCTCACCACCTTATTTGGAGTTGGATTTCTCCCAAATGATGTTCATGGCTATTGCAATTGCCTTACGAGTTTTTTTTGAAATGACCCTAGCGACATGTATATTTGAAATTTCTACATTAATGTCTTGTTTTAAATACTTCATCAAGTATGGCTTTTCAGTTGTGGGTCATCATTGGTAAAAAGAATAAATGTTCTTACAAACTAGGAAGGACTAATGCCCAATAGACAATGTGCTTTGTGACTAACTACAAATTTCCAATGTCATCATGTGAATTTGCTTCAGTGGAAGTCACCATTTGCTGTTTTAGGGGGGTTGTTTTAAGGTAGGTTGATCCCTAATATGTGATTTAGTCAAGTAGGTTGGCATTCCAATGTAAAAGTAAGTTAATGCCTAGTTTCACTAAGTTGATAATTCTTGCAAAACAATGGATTGTTGCACACAACATGTGGAACTCCAAACTATGTGGCTCTAGTGGTGAATGTCTACATGGTCTGCACGCTTGTAGACATCTTTAGCAACAACATCAAACTTTGACATTTTTTTTGAAGGAAGATTGGATAGTGGAGATGGTGACAATAGTAGCACTATAAACTTGCTTCCTATTAGTCCTACTACTATAATTATATTTGGTCATTGAATTCGAATACTTTCCAAATGTCTTTCAATAAGTAATTTCCTATGTTTGAGGCCAATCTCGTGAGTAGCAATGGACAACCAATTTAGGTTTGATCTATGCATAATTTTGAATGGTTACACAATGGCCATTTTTAGATTGAAAATATTTCAATTTCATAACCGAAGAATCTAAATCCTACAACTTGATTGAAGAGTTCAAGCTGAAGAATTTGTTCCTGAAGAAATCTTTTTAAACCTTGAAATCCAAAAGTTTTTAAACCCTTGGATGGTTTGCTGGGTTGGTGTCCAAATTAGCAGGGTTTGGATGCATGGTTTAAGAAGCGGGCCTTGCAAATATAAACAAAATCTTGTTAAATTGCCTTTGGTAAAACCCATCAATCTAGATTGGGGTTATCTTGCCTTAAAATATTCCCTTGCAAATGGTATGGAATAGGGACTTGGGGAAACCACATAAGTTCCAAGTATAGGAGGTCCTTCATATGAAAGAATGGATGTACATAAAGTGGTGGTTAGATGATTTGCACCTCATTTAAGTAGCTTCCCTAGATACTAGCTTGTGTTAGATCTACTAACTAAATCTCAATAGTAGGTTGTTGCATCCATTCTGCACCAAAGTATACCAATTGAAAAGGACACTATTGAAACCATATCCACAATGCCTCCATTAGTTCCATTTTCTTTAGTAGGCATGTCCTTGGTTGGGGTTTCAAATCCTCTTGAAGGTCATGTCTGAGGTTTAATAGATAGACCTTAGTTTGCCTAGGTTGCTATACCAATTTTGGATTTGGATTTGAATTTCGTAGCTAAATTTGTAGTGGTTGGTGGGCACACCAAAAGTGAGAGCGGGGCGATTCTAGTTTGACTTGTGCCATGTGCTTCAACCTATCATCTAATGGATTGTTCTTTTTGTCTTCTCTACAAATACATTGAATAGATTTCACATGTCCTACCTAGGTCTCACTAAGTGCCTGGAAGTTGATCTCATATCATAGGTGATTAAGGAGTTGCACTTTGGTGACACATCTATTGGAAGAACAAAGTATGTGATTAATGACTTTGGCACAAATTACTTTTGTATCTAGGTACATATGATAAAAAAAAAATGTTAATAAATAAAAGATCAAAGCTTCCATTTTCCAATGTTTTGTAATGTTTTTAAATGATGCTAATGTGCTCCTGTCAACTTTTAAAAAAAATTGCAACTAGATTTTGGTTGAAAGGTTGGCAAACTAAAACCAACACTAATTATTGTCCTTGGTTGAAAAGTGTTAAATGGAGTGTGTGGGCTTTAAATGGTATCACTAGTGATGTATAATTTGTTGTGTTTCATATGCAGTCAAAATCTAAAAGGGCATGTATTTGGGGCATACATGTCGCCTTTCTTCATGTTTCATAGACATGGTGGTAATATTGATTTTTTTTTTCATTTTTTATTGTGTTTTCACCCACTTCACACATCCCCACTGGGTGCAAATGAGATAACATGAGTTGCACCCACCTACTTTTGGGATTGCTTTTGAAGGAATATTTTTTAGAATATATATTTTAAAATCTTGAAAATTTTCTCAAAATTCTTTGATTTAAAAAAAATATTATTATGCTAAGCTTTATGTAAAAGATTTTAAAATATATATAATTTTCAAAAGTTTTGAAGTCTATTTATAAATCCTTTTAATGTTTAAAAAAAGTGATATAGTGTTTAATGAATGCTTTTGAGAGCTTTTTTATTTATAAGATATTTTTCAAATTAATTCACATGTTCCAATGATATATTATGAACATTATTATGTAAAAAAATCTTATACTTTCAACACCAAGTTAAATTATCGCTTATAAATGTGAAAAACTAAAGATGTGTTACACTTGCTATGGCTCCTATTAGTGTGATTGCACCCTAAACCCATTTTAGGGTTTAGGGGAGGGGTTTCGAAAACACCAATAACAACAATGACAACAGAATTATGCTTGGGCATTTCATGCATTGACAAAGGGTATATACATAAGAGAAGCCCTTTTTTTTCATTAGCTACAAACTAACTTAAGCGGTTGCAGGTTATTGAGAAGATGGGTCACTCCGGAAATAAAGGACAAATCTCCAGATTGTTCAATTTTCTTACAGTAGTTTTACAGAATTACCTATCTAATAACGTCCATGGAAGTGTTGCCTTGTTCTATTACTATTATGTACAAGGATGATGATATGATAATTATGCTCCTAGGGTAGTTGCAACTAACAACAGTCTTGGAAAGCAATTTGCAGGAAGACTAGGTAATATTTTGCCCACCAAGTTCCTCACAAGCATTGCTCTAGTGCTACTTTAACCTCACCTGAAGAGAGCTCTTTTAGGCTTCAGGGTCTAGGGTTTAGGGTTGCAGGTGAGTGGGTGGGTGGGTTCCACTATGTCAAAGGTTTTGGTTTGCTGCTGCACAAGACTTTGCATTTACACACCTCCTTGTCTACAATGAAACCTGGGCTTACCATGATTGACACATAGGGGGGACCACTGTTAATGACTTGTTTGTTGGAGTTCGCTGACAATGGAGCTACTACTACTTCCTCCATATACATTGGATTGAATTTGGATCCTGGTGCAATGCGGAATATGGTGACAGCAGCAGCGCCAAATGCAAACGCTAAGTGATGCACGAGCCATACAGCTTTAACTGCCTTGTAGAAAGCTGTAATTACAGACACAGGCATATTTGTTTCACCCAGCTTCCCGAGCTGAGATATGACTATTTCCATTCTCACTACAAAGAAGCGGTGAAAAGTTGTGTTCACAATCACACCTTGTGCTTTGCTTAAGGCCTTCTCAATATCAGGCCAATTCTGTTTCTTCAGATCTAGGAAAGATTGGAAACTCGCCTCCTGTAATGCCTCCTGGTTGAAGATGGTGGTGGCTCCATTCGACTCAAAATTCACGTTCTCAAAGCTCTCAAACATAATCTGGTTCAGAAACGCTTCAAAGTAAAGCAGTTTCATCAATCTTGGCATTTGACTTGCCGGCTTGTTGATCCCAACTTTATGTTGCTCCAAAAGACAGGCAATCACATGTGTGAAGGAGCCTCCAAGCTCCCGTATGTGGTGACATATCACATCTGTTAGCTTCCTCAAGCTGCGTTTGGCATTCTCAAATGTTGTTAAGAAAAGCTCAGGTGTTACTCTTGGATGATGACTACTACTACCACGTCCTATGTGAGCTGCTGTCCAAACAGATGGAGCTGCAGTGGTCGACTCTGTACCAATCATGTCTTCATCATTTTCATCATCTAGTTCCAATTCAAGATCCTTCTTCATCATCTGTGAATCCTGAAATTTTTGCTGTTGTAACTCTTGGCATTGTGCTTGCAACTGCTTGATATTACCATCTAAAATCTCCATAGCCAATCGCAAAGCCCTAATTTCATAAACAGCTGCAGCTCTCTTTTTATTTGATTCCTCAAGCTTCAACTCCAACATCTTGGTCGTGTTTTCCAGATTCACAATTTTGTCTTGCTCTGTGTTGTTGCTGTTGCTAATGATGCTCCCACTTTCAGAAGTTGCTGTTCCATGGCCCATTTTCTTCAACAACCCCTTCTTCTTACTACCCCAAACCAAAAAATTAAAGTACCCACTACTACTACTATTAGGCTGTGGTGGTGGTGGTGGTGGTTGCTCAAGTGCGACTTCAACCAGTGGCTGTGGTGGAGGAGTCTCTGGAGGATTGATGATTGGCCCTATGGCAAGCCACATTCCCCCCCCCCCAAATCCAAAACCCATTTCTTCATGTCAGAAATTGCTAAATCACCGTTCTAATGACATTTGCAAGCGCAATTCCCAACATTTCAGAAGCAAAGCAAACTTGGGTGGGAAAGACAAACAAAAAAATCACAGATTGAAATTGGCAAAGGAGGAGCTTCCAATGCAAATTTTGCTAAGAAGAAGAAGAAGAAGAAGGTATTACCACTGGCATATAAACTAGCAGTCCCAGCGACTGGAAACACAGAAGATAGTCCACCGGCACAGTTGTGCCAGGCTGATGAAGTTGGCAATGCAGCAGCAGTAGTGCTGCTGCTGCTACCACCTGCAGCAGCAGCAATCATCTTCCCTCGGCTTCCAATGTCCCTTGCAAGCCCCACCATTGCAGTAGGAGTACGGATCTTAGAGCCAGACTCAGTGCTCGACATTGTCCCTGGTGATCTTCTGCTTCTTCCTCCCAGAGTAGTGGTACTAGCAGTAGTGTTGTCCATCATCATCATCATCGTCATCTTTGAATCCTGCAAATTATTGATCTCCATGCCTGAATACATGCTGATAGGTGACACTGGAGCAGCAGCATCACAGTGATGATATCTCTCCAATTTTGCAGACTCTCGACTTGAAGAAGATCTGTTTTGCCGCTGCTGCTTCTTTCCATTTGGGCTTGAAGCTGAAGATCTGTTTAGATGCTGTAGCTGCTGCTTTCCATTTGGGGTTAACCCAGTGAGTGGAGTTGCTGGGAGTGGACTGCTCATCCTGCTGCTTCTCATGATTTGTGCAGGCAGCTCATGTGATCGGAAGCTGTTTCCAGGGGTGATGTGATGATCCTGAGCCATGAATTGCTGCTGCTGCTCATAAGCTAGGCCGAATTGTTGTGCACTGTGGTCATGATGTTGTTGTTGTTGCCAAATTTGGGCTGACGTGATTTGCTGTTGCTGCTGCTGCTGCTGCTTTGTCGTCTGCAATGATCCACAATACGTCAGTTTGCTGCCTCCGGCTGCTGTGGACGTCATGAGCTGCTGCTGCTTCGGATCATCCCCGTAGCTCTAAATCACAACCCCCAGGCTGCTTTTGTTTCAGAATTCTATGAAGCTCCCTCCCTCAGCAGCTAGAATTTCCACCTTTGCAGCAGCAGCAGAAGAAGCAGAAGCAGAAGCAGAAGCAGAAGAGAGACAGAAGAGACATACTAGTGTGAAGACGGGGTACTCCCTGCGCCTTGCTGCACGGGGATCTGCCGCCGCCGCCGTTCCTCCTACCTCTGCCTGCTGCTGATGCACTAGCGCCGCAGCTACTTGTGCTCGCAACGCCACGCTCTCCCTCCGCATCGCTGCAACCTGCTCCCTGGTTGCCTTCTTACCCGTGATCTCGTTTGCTCCATCATTCTCCTCTTCCTCTTCCTCTTCCTCCTCCTGCTGTTCTTCTTCTTCTCCCCTTTTTCTTCCACCACCTCCATCATCCTCACTAACTGAAGACTGCACCATAGCTCCACCACCGCAGCTGATTCTGCTACTGCTTCTTCTTCACACACTTCCCTGCTGCACCCACAAAACCAAAAAACCAAAAAGAAGAAGAAAATGCACCAATTCTCCTACACTAGTCACTCCGTGGTGCTCTGAAGACCAGATCTTTCTCTCAAAAATCTGCTATTTTCTTTTTTCTTCTTTCTTTTTTGGCGGTTGCTCTCCCCAGCAGCAGCTCAATACAATTTTTGTATTTTGGTTGAGTTTCTTTCTGCTGCTGCTCCTCTACACTTGCTTCACCACAAGAAGAAGAAGAAGAAGAAGAAGAAGAAGAAGCAACCAGCGTGATTGATGATGAGGAGAAAGGCAAGCAGGGCAAGGCAAGGCAGGGCAAGCATGCTTGCTGCAGCTAGGCGGGCAACTGGAAGAGCATTGAAGTGGGTTGTTGAATGGAAAGTGGAACTGGAGATTACTAAAAATGCAAACAATCCCATCTGCACAGAATTTTTTCTACCACACTCACAAGAATTTTTGTGCAACAAAACAAACACAAAAAAGCAAAAATTCGAGAGTTTGGCGTCAAATTGCAATGCAATTTTTTTTTTCTTCAACTGCAAATGTTTCGTCTTGCCTATAGGGAAGAAAAAAAAACACCCAGTGTTGGGTGCGGTTATTTAAAGTTTTAAATACCCGGCAGTTCCATTTCTTTTTGAAAATTCAGAATCAAAGAACTTGCTGGTTCTGGTTTTTGAGGAAAAAACAGAAAATCAGACAGCCCACACAAAACCACTGAAAATTTCCCCCAAAAAAAAAAACCCCCCCATTCTCAAAGAAATTTTGTTGTGAAGGAAAATGAAGAATCTTTTGGAATATTTGATAGTTTTAAATTTTCTTTTCAAAATGGAATCGTCAAAATTAAATTATTTATTTGACAGACAAGTGCTGAAAGCTGCCCCCCCTGTACTAGGGTATCAGGTACTGCAGCTCTCTAAAAAAAACTAATAACCGGTCAAATAACCTTTCTAGGAAACTAATGTCCATTTTTTTTAAAAAACTGATTATTTTGTGAAATTTTGCCAATTCTTTGAGTCTCATTTTTAAGAAAAAAAACACAACTGAAGCTGGATGTTCTTTGATTTCCAAATTAAAATTTAAGAAAAAAAAAAACTGGATCTGGAGGTGATTTTTTTTTTTGAAAAATGGAATAAAAGATTACTACCCAACACAGGAAAACAACAGATACACCAGCCAAAATGCCAAAATCCTTCATTCTGAGGATTCTGTTCAACTCCCAGAGTTGGAAGCTAGAAGTAAGGCACCATGCCCAACACCCCTGCAAGGAAGGAAGGAACTTTGTGTGTGTCAGCAAAGACCAAGCAGCAAGACTTCCTCCTCGTGTTCATAACTTTTGCAATGGCATGCAGTCTGCAACAACTCTTTGTTGCTGCCACAAATACAGCTATTGCTTCTTCTGCATAATTTGTCAGAGAAGCTCTAGATGTACTAAAAAAAACAAGAACAACAAGTGTCATGCATCATCATCATCATCATCTTCCGGAAATTGTTTTTGGTACTACAAGCTTGTTCACAACAACCAGAAACAAAAACAAAACGAATCTGCCTTACGTACATGTACAAAAGCTGATTCTCTCTTACACTGGTTCTTTCATCCTTGTTGTCACATTTTTTTGATGCGTGTAAAGACTTGTTGCTCCATGTTTTTTAGTGTAATCAGAGGTTACCTTATCTTATCCATCATGTTTTTTCAAGCACTGTTTGTGGGATGCATGAGAAAATGGAATGCCTGTTCCAGCAGGCATTTCATTCCGTTTTGCAAAACACCCACTCCAGCAGGCATTCCATGTTTTTGAAACACCTTGCATTTTCTTCATTTTAATAATACTCATGGAGTATTCAACGAGTATTATGAGAAAAAAAAAATCTATGCAGATCTTTACACTCGGTAAAGCCCTCAATCAAGCTTTACCAAAATCCAACTCACACACAACTCTACCTTGTGTGAGTGCTTAGGAACACCAATGGCCTCAGGCTTTACCCCACACAAAAGATCATATCAGGTGAATTTTTTGCATCCAAGGGACTTAACAAATAGCTAGTGCAATAGTTTTTTTGGATAAAAGAGTTCAAAGCAGATCCAATTTTGGGAAAGCATAGATATTTCTTTTTATACTTATAATTAAATTGTGTACATAAGAAGAAACATCAACAATTAAAATATGCCTAACTCATAGTTTACTGGAACTACGAGCTTTTAGCTAGTTTGCTGATCAGGGTCAAAAGCACAGGTTTAAGTTTTGGAGCAAACTAATGCTCTCAAATTATGTGATGAATTTAGAGCAAAAATTCTATATCATGTTATTATATATCAGCCTCTATATACAGAAGGCATATATTGGTCTTCTGAATTTAATTTATTGGCCTTGCCTACCAGGGCAAGGATATTTATTGTGTTCAGATTCATTATATAGTATAGTAGCTTAAGGGATTTTGGCCCCTAGGTAATAATAGGTCTATTTTTGTAGGAGGATTTTTGAAAAATGATATTTTGGCTTGTGTTGAAACTTGAGATTAAGTTGTAGAGTTATGATATCTTGAAGGATTTTGGTTTCTTTCAGAGGATCTTTTTTTAAGATTCTATTTTAGCATTGTAAAATATTTGAATTTTCTTAATTCTTCTTTTGCCTTAAGATACTTTTTTTTTAAAAATGTAAATGGCAAGGCCACAGTGTGACAAACCCCTTGTTTTAGTATTATCCTTGCTGGTAGCATTATCTAACAAAATTACACAACAACCCTATTCATGTCAGAAGAGTGTATGAAGCAGTGATATAGATCCCAGGTTTTGTATAGCTTAGCATGAGTCTGCATGACCCATCTCTCTAAAGGATAGGATAACAAAGTTCTATATTCATACTTGTTCCATTAATGAAACTTTTTGCCAACTTCCAAAGTTGCTGAGGTAATTTGCTATTTGTCTTTTATTGCATCTTATTTTAGGGTTTGCACCTTTGCTGCTACTC
>Ga0116231_10004312_pt1 | contig 28893 bp, 15 predicted proteins | sample S1TSphgellanicum_2_FD_89695 | JGI IMG/M metagenome (GOLD analysis project Ga0116231, IMG submission 89695) | Host-associated microbial communities from peat moss isolated from Minnesota, USA - S1T2_Fd - Sphagnum magellanicum MG | ecosystem: Host-associated > Plants > Peat moss > Unclassified...
AATTTAAATTTACCCATTTAAACAACCCCCCCCCCCCCCCCCCCCCCCCCCAATCGGCCCCCCAATAAAACCGGGAAATACCCATATTGGGACGACGTGGCCTCTTCGGATGGCAGAGAACAAAATGTGGTGTTTTCTTGGACGGTTGTGATCTCTTGATGAAGGTTTCCTAACGCACCCCCCGCCCGGCGTACCTGCAGGTCAAGGAAAGGTAAAAAGGAATAATCCGTACGTGACTATAATGGTTTGTCTTACCAAATGTGAAAAAGGGCCAAAAAAAAAAACCCCTTTTTTTCTGTAGTTTGAGGGGGAGGGGGCTAATATTGCGTTGTTCGGTTATTTCCCAATTTAGTAAGTAATCAAAATGAGGGATGCATAAGGGAGGGGGTGTGTCCCCTTCCAAAATGAAATGCTATTTTATGATGCAAAACATGGCAAACTTTATTGTTCGAAATTAAAAAAATACTTGTGTTCTCAAAAATGTTCCCATGTTTGGACTTTGGACTTTTCTTTAATATTTGTTGAAATAGAACGTGCATGTTCTCACAAAAGTTCTTATGTTTGGAGTTTGGACTTTCCTTCACACAAGTTCTTATGTTTATTATTATTATTATTATTTTTCCTTTAGATTCGGCAATACACAATAATATTTTAGAAGTGAACATTATACTAAATAATGAAGACGAGTGCTGCAAAGTTTTTTTTTATATTTTCAACGTGGCAAGCAAATATTTATAACTAAAATAATAACTTTAATGATGATATTTTTTGAGGAATTTGTATATGGGAGATTTTTCGTTATTTTTTTGTATGATTGTCTTTGAACAATTTTAGAGGCGATTTCAACTGAAATCCAACAATTGTAGTATTTTTCTTTCCAAAAATCATTTTTTCAAGTTTCTTTGGGAAAGGTAAGAATGTATGTTGTTTGAGTTCAATAGATAGGAAGAGGTGAGAGCTCACCATGACAACCATTTTGTGATTCAGATTTTTATTTGATTTTTGGGTTTGTCATCACATCTAGATTGTTGATGTTTGTTATGCAAAAAGTTTTCACAAAATTACAAATGTGAGATGCACACATGCATGTGCATTGCTTTGTCGACCTCATTGAGCTCTTTTCGTATTGCTCCATCCTTCTTAGTTGGTATGATCTCCTTTTTCTTCTATTTCAAATACGTAATTTAAATCACATATCTATGGATCTTTTAAATCCTTGTTTTTGGATGTCTTTTTTTCTCAACATTGCATTGTAAGAAAGTGAATTAGAAAGAGAAAGAGGAGGAAAGTTTATCAACAGATTTTACGGGGGCACACAATTGCAAGCACAATTGACATATATGTCATTGTGTTATTGCACATGTGGTTTTTGGCATGTTTTATATGTTTTGTGGCAATGTGAACTTTAGCATTTAAAACACAATCAAAATGATGTTGTAATTCATTACATCTTGATGATGACAATGTTTTTTCTAAGTGGGTGTTGAGTTTTGCTTTGACTCTTAATGTTCAATAGTAGTAGTAATGGGGTTTGGGTAGATACTTATGTTGCTTTTTGTAAATAAAATGCAAAAATAAGTATGGTAGAGTCATTCAATGGTGGTTCATTGGAAGGAAAGAAAACATTTGAATTTGAACTTGCAGTGCAAAAATATGCTACCAAGTTGGTGGCAATGTAAAAGGAGGTAATTAGAAGTTCAAGCAATGGTTTAACAAGGTGCGAAATATTTTTGATGTCAAGTTTGGTCCAAGACTTACAAGAAGGCCAAATATTGTATTTCGACAAATGTCGCAACTGTAGAGTTCTCACCAAATGACAATTACTTTGTTTATAATAATGCAAATAAACATGTATGTATGAAACATATGCAACCACTATTACTTTATGTTTGTGTGTGTGTATATATATATATATATATATATGCAACATACTAAAACATTATTGTGCATCTAATCGTTTGTAACAATATTTGTTAGTGTAACAAAGTGGCCACATGTGGTGTTAAGCTTAATGTTAAATTAGTGTTGAACATGTTAAAAATACACATTAGTTCACACTTGCAATGCTCACTAACATTAAATCTTAAATGACGTGATATGGCATTAATGTTAAGAATGTGTTAACAACCATCATTAATTAACATTGAATTTTGAAAGAATTTAAATTTTAGAGTCAAATACCAGTGTTAATTAAAGTATAAAAAATGACAAAATAGTTCAATGTTAATATGCATTCCATAGTGTTTATCTTTGTATCTTTTATTTTTCGATTTTGTTTATCTTCCCCTTTTTCTTTCACCTTTTTTTCTCTCTCCATCCTTTTGATTCTTCTAACCCTCTTATCTCCTTACCTTTCCCTTTTTCACAAAGATTGCATTCAAACTTGAAAGTAAGAAAAGACAAGAGAAACCAAAAGCAACTTAACAAAAAGAAAAAGGTGAAAAGAAAAAAAATTACATATTTACACCCAAAAAACAACAAAACTAAACTTTTAATGGAACCAAAACACAAAGATTGCATTGAAACTTCAATGCACAAAAAGATGAAAAAAACCACAAACAATACAATGAGAGAAAAGAAGACCAAGAATAAGAGAAAATAAGAACTTAAATGAATAATAAGAGAGAACAAAATTTATAAAAAAATTATGGGAAAACATAATGGGAAAAAGAAGGAGGAAAAGAAATCAAATAAGAATGAAAAGGAAGAAACATTACCTTGTAAGTGTATCGTTATGGTTGGCCAACCAAAAGTGATCATTTTCCTTTTCACATGCATTTGAAACCACACCATATAATGCCTTTTTCTAGGAGCTAACCCCATTTTATGCCAAAGTGGTGCAAATTCCATCTGAATTTGGCATGGAATTTGTTTTATTGCAATAGTTGAAAATGCTTTTATTATGATAAAAAAAAATCATCATCATTTTTAATGGTTTATAAGCATTGAACCAAACTATAGAAAAGAAAACAACATTTTGGAAATGCGCATGAAATGCCACATATATGTGGAGCATTGGATTGTAAACATGTAGAATTGAACTATAATTTAATGCAATATCAACTAGTTACTTTGATAAGGATTATAATTATGAGTTTTTTTACAAGATATAATAAATTTTATAATGTGATTCTTAAATTTATTTACAAGCTACCATGGTGTAGTAAATGACCAACATGTAATATTGAACTTTAGATTATATCCATCCAATTTTGACATTGGTTGTTCATGGTTTTTAAAAAAAATTCAAGGAACTTGGATACCTAAGTTCATCACAACACATATTAGATATACAACAAGTGGTTTTTGGTTCCTTTCCCAAAGAAAAAAATGTGGAATGTAAAGATATTACTACTTTAGACATTTCACAATACAAAAATTGCAAGACAATGCGTTTTTGGTAGGTTGAACATGTATGTCATATCTTGATGCATCTAATTTGTAATCCATACATGAACCTTTTGCACAAGTTTATGTGTGTTATATGTACTACATAACATACAATTAGAATGTAGTGATGTAATAGATAATGATATTAGTACAAAAGTGGGATGTAATTTATTAGCTTAAATCACTATGGGGTTTTTATAGAAAGTGAAATAAGTTCACACCACCCTAATCATTTCACATGGGCTATGTTATGTCATTAAAGGGTCATTGTGTAATCATCATGTTCCATTATTAATTGAAATTGTTTATTATTAGTTGAAATAATTTAATATAATAAATAAATTTGTTTTGATATTGTTATTCTAAATAAGTTATAAACTAATAGAAAAGTGTTAGTTTGTGACTATAATTTGCAACTATAAATAAATTGCAATGAACATTAACAATTAAAAATTCATTAATTGCATAAATAAAGTTGCATTCAACATCAAGTCACAAATAATAATTCATAATGATGTCAACATATTTCACATGAATGATGTATATAGTTAACATATATGTTCTCATTCCTTGACTATTAATATACAACTTATAATTAACCCTCACTTTTGTAACTAATATATAACCCATTCATTAATCACCCTTTGTTAACACAATAAATTTTATTGTAATTTTTTTGAAAATATAAATTGAATCTTCATCATCTATTTTAAATGGCCCACAATGTCACCACATTGATCAATGGAAATATGTCATGTGACATGGTTTCTTTTGATGGGATTTTACCATGTGACATAATTTGGTCAAAATTCATGAATATTAAAACTAAATTTTGGCCAAAGTAATTTTAAATAAATATTTAGATACGTAGGTAAATAAGACTAAATGGATTGATATGTAAGATTAAATAGGTAGGTAAGTAGGAACAAGTACATAAGTGAGTAAGATTAGGTAGGTAGGTGAGCTAAAAGGCATGAACATTAATATTTTATATGTGATAATTTTTAAAATTGCAACCTAGTTTCAAATTAAATAACTTAGTCACAAATTATGTTACAATTTAAAAAAAATCATGTATCCTTTGTTCTTTTTTATTTTGTAAATTATACAACTAATTAATTAATTAATTAACAAACTAGGCAAGTAGCTAATTAATTAATTTAATAATCACTAATAAATCACCTACTCACCTACCCATTTACCAACCTACTTACTACTTATTATTCCTTACTATTTTTAATTAGTTAGTAGTAATAATTCTTCAAAAACTATTAATTATTTTAAAATACTAATTAAATGTTTTAAACTAACTAATTAGTGAGTTATAAGTTATTAATTAATTAACTTGTAATTATTCCCTATTAAATATAACATGTAATTAGTAGGCAATAACAATAATTCATTGATATTAATAAATTATTAATATTAATTAACTAATTAACATATAACTATTAGTTTATATTACATATTAATATAGTACTTAATTAAAAAGTAGCCTTACCTACCTATTCACCAACCTACTTAATTACTTACCTAATTTCTTTCCTATTTACCTAGCCTACCTAACGAACCCACAATATATATAATAATGTAAATTAAACATGCCTTAAATATAATATAAATTTATACAACATTTTATAAATACAACCATTATATATTCAAAAACACCCTAATATATTTCAAAAGTACATCACATAAAAATAATCAAGTAATGATTATTTTCACAACTAATTTGATGTAGAAGCTTCTTCTTGAATGAAAAGCCAAAAAAAATTATTGACATGGAAAGATGGAAAATTTAGTAAACACAAACTAATCACATCATAGTCACAAGAAAAATACCTTACCCTAAGGTCAGTTTTGTCATTGAATAGTCCTAAAAATAATGAAATGAAAATTTGTGAAAATATGAGGTTCATATGTTGAAAATCATCATAATGATCATAGGTTACAATATGAATAATTTCACTACTCATATCACAATATTATAATGGATGATGGAAAAATATGTAATTTCAAAATTAGAAAACGAATTCATATTTTGGAAGAAAAAAAAACTATTCGTTTTGTCAACATGGAAATTGACCCGAAGATACAGTAATAAATTGGAAAGGATGGTGACTAGTTGAAAAAATGACAAAACAAAGTTGTAAATGATTAATCACATGTAGTTGCAAATTGGAAGGTTTCATAATACAACCTTTTTTTATAGTTCATACATAGGTAGGGAAAGGTAGGTAGGTAGGTAGGTTAAAAAATATGTATGTAGTTTACACAGTCTTGTGGTAGGTTACAATAGTCCTTAGGTAGGTCCAAAATAGTTACAACCTTTATGTAGTAGGCCTATGTTTTTCATAGATAAGTTGTTAAAGGCCACCTGATGAAATATTGGATTTTGTTGTGAAAATATGCAGGAGCAAAAGATAAAACCTATTTTTGCGACGTAGGAAAACAAATAACTTAAGTATTTCCAATCAACATGGTAAAAAAGAAATAACAAACATTCAATATAAACGCATTTGAAGCGAATACAAATTAAAAGACCTTACAACATAGAAAATACTTCCAACAACAATTGGAAGGGACAATTTTTTATGAATAAAAAAGGTACATGATAACTACATCAACTTTTGATTAAAACACCCCTTGTTCCACCTTCAAAATTTGAACATCTTAAATACATTAAAAGAAATTACATCAAAACAGTGGAACAAATGTTTAATTTAACCCAAAATTCTTGATTTAACAAATAAACATACAAATTTAGTGACAAAATACATTAAAAAAAATTTGGTGATACAAAATCAATGCACAATCAAAATTTGGAAATGTGTTTCCAATATAAAATCTAGTAATACAAGTTCAATAAATTTTTTACATTCAAAATAGGCTTTAAGTAACATAACTTATAGCCTTTAAATTGGTCCCAAAATAGCTTCAATAGGCCTTAGGTAGGCCCTAAATAATCTACATACCTTAAGTAACCTACATAACCCCTATTATAACCTAGGTAAGCCCTAGGTAATTTACATAACCCTAAGTAACCTACATAACCCTTAGGTAGGCCTACGTAGTCTTTAAGTTTGCCAATAATAACATTTAAATAGGCCTATGTTGTGCTTAAGTAGGTCTTATGAAAAGCTCCTAGGTAGGTCTTATAACAAGCATGAAACAACCAAGTTTATAAGATTTTCTAAACCAAAATTAAAATAAGGACATGTTTAATTCCAAATCCAAATCATGAAACAAAATAAACAAAAATAAGCACACAACATGTGCGAAACAAAAATCCAACAAGATTTTATTGCAAGAACGAAACAAAAACATAACAAGGATTTTTAACAAAATGTACTTAAAATTGGTGTTGAACAGACTAAAAGTTCTTAAAGGTCTTACCTATATTTATATCCATTGGAGACCTAATTCAAGGAAACCTCCATGGAAACTTTGTCCTCATGTGTGGCCCATGACTATTCGTGGGGCCCATGACTAAACTAGGAGTGAATTAAAAATGAATTAAAAATGAACTATTATTTAATTAAGAATGAATTGAACTAATAATTAATTAAGGGTGAATTAATAGTTAACTGAATTGACAATTGACTAAAGCTGAACTAGTTAACTAAGAATGAACTAAGAATGAACTTTTAGTGTAGCTAACAATGATGTTGGCAACGTACTAATAATGATGTTGTTGACGATGCTCATAATGATGTTAGCAATGTCATTCATGACATCACCTCTCCTTTTAGCAATGTGTTCCATAAAGAACGACCTTGGGTTTGTTTGGATAGTGTTGATGAATTTTTTTCACCTTGTTGATGGCATTTGATAGATGTTTAGTAGGTTTCCAAGTGCGTTCACTAATGCCATATATCATATGTAACCTTTCCAATGGACAAGGTATTGTAGTTGTTGATTAAACAACTTAAAGTTGAAGATACTTCATATTCTTGTTCACCATTGACTTTTATTGATGAAGGTGGTTCCAAAACCCATCATGGGATGATGGATGCATGATACGGTTCAAACAAGGAAACATGAAACATTAGATAGATCTTCATGGAGTCTAGAAGTTGTTTGAATTGGAAGGTCACAACATTGATTTGTTTCATGATGGTGAATGGACCAAGTTTTTAGTAGTCCAATTTTTCCAAAGGCCAAATTGTTTTGATATGTTATCATCAAAACCAAACTTGCTATCCAACCTTGAAATTTGGTTGATATTTGTAATGGACATTAACATCCTCCTTGTATCGTCTTTGTGCCTCCTTAAAGTTAGATACAAGTTGTGCTTAAATGTTTACTAGCCACATGATTCGATCCTTAGCTAAAGGATTCACAATGTTGTGCACACCTTGGATGTCAAACTTGGGCTACAAATCATGATTTGTAAAAAAAAAGGGTTATTGTGTTTATGAATGCATCACATTGTTATATGCAAACTCCACCATGGATAAGAGGTTTGACTGATTATTTTGATGACGATTGGTTCTGCATTGCGAATATTATTCCAAGACTTAATTGACCCATTCCATTTGCCCATTCATTTGGGGGTGGAAGTTTGATGATACCTAATGGCCAAAGAGCTGCCTCCAAAACTTGGATGTAGATTGGGGTCCATGATTATAAATAATATTTTTAAAAATGCCATGATACCAAAAAACATGATCAAGAAATAACTTGGTTGTTTTTTCGCTAGTTATTGTTTTATTATAAGGAATGAAATGAACCACTTTCATTAAGCAATCCAGCACCACCAAAATGGAATCAAATGAGGTAAAAGGTGGGAGATATGTGATGAAGTTCATAGAAATGAAAGACCATGGCAATGGAAGGGTAGGCAATAACTGAAGGAGCCCATATGGTCGATGGTGAAGATTATTTGCATGTGCACAAATATCACATGATCCAACAAACTCTTTCACATACTTCCACATTTGTGGCCACTAATAGTCACAAGACATTAACTTTGTGATCTTTTTCAATCTAAAATGACTCGTTGCCAAAACATTGTGTTTAGCTTGGAGAACTCGAAGCCGAGCAAGACCATCATGTACGTACAAAAGCCCATTGCAATATAACAAACCATCACGAAATTCAAATTTGTGATAATGGCCTAGAGTTGGACTTGAATTTTTCAATTAATCTTGAACAATGTTGGGAATAAGATCTTGGGTTGGGCCGGTTGGATACCAATGAAAATGAAGTAGGATGACAAGCGCACTTGGTTGACAAAATTTTGAAACTTTGATCATAAACCATCGAACTTGTGAGGTAAATTTATTCGTGGCTCCTTTGGTTGGGGTTGTATCATGGAAATGCATCCCAAAGATGTTGAAGTTTGATTGTTTTAGAAATGAACAATGGATTCATGAAATGCTTGATTTTCTTGTTGTAGCTTTTGAAAAACAACAAAGACTTCTTCCATGGACACAAAAACAAATTCTTTAAATGTAAGCATGATTTACCAATAACAAGGATAATGAAAATAGGCTTGATGGGAGTTTGTTTAAACTGTAAGGAACACAAAACAACTAATTCTATAAGATTTCCTAAACCAAGATAAGAACAAGGGTAGGTTTATTTCCAAGTCTAGATTGTGAAATAAGATAAACAAAAAGATACACATGACATGTGCAAAACAATAATCCAATAATATTTTATTCCAAGAACGAAACAAGAATAGAACAAGGTTATGATTATAAAAAAACCCAAAATTGATGTTGAATAGATTAAAAATAATTAAATATCCTACTTATGTTTATACCTTGGGGATTTGATTCAAAGAAGCTTCTATGGAAACTTTGTTCCTAGTGGCCCATAATTGGATTAAAAATGAACTAAATTTGAATTAAAAGTTAACTAAAATTGAATTAAACTAATAGTTATAAAATTTTAAATTAAGTCATTTATTTAAACCTAAATTGCTTAGCCTAACCTAACCTAAATTTATAGCCTGATCGATGAACTAATAAATTAATTTAATGAGTTTCATTGACTATTAATGAATTCACCATGTCTTTAACCATTGGTCTTTATTCACTTCGAGGATGGTCATTGGTATCAACAAGGTAAATTTGTCCAAGTTCATTCATATTCTAGTGAAACACATAGTGAAGTAGGGTACATATTGTAATAATATATATTTTTTCATGGTCATCATGATAAAAGTAGGTATAGGTAAATATCTTGCCATGTTGTAATTGATGAAGTTGAAATCATGTAACCAATAAGCATGGAAAATGTGGTTCTTGCAGATCTGATCGTATGTAATTCAATATCATCCATGGATGACACAAGTTTATCCCAATTTCATTTCAACACATAGCATAACACCATAGAAACACATGGCCAAACTTTTTTATGTTTATTTAATGAAATACCTTGAATCCATTATCATGTGCATCTTTGTCATTTGACTAATTTGGGTTTTTTCTAATTTACTTTCATGACCATTGATCATCACATGCCACCAAATGAAACTGTGTGAAGATAAATCCATAATGAAGTTATTGAATAGAAAATTGGAGTTTAAAAAATCAATACGAAAGTTTATTTCATGTGGAAGAGTTCAAAGTCATGGTGTCCACCATTTGTTCTTGCTTAAAAAGTTGGTGAAGTTCATTGGGCAACCATGATCCTTAATGGTCATTAGTGTTGTGAATATTGTGTTTTGAAGCACTAAAATCACAAGTGCAATTTCCCAATCCTTGTGCTTGCTTGTTCAAAAAATGAAATGTTCATCTAAAGTTCATGAATTTATATTATATGTGTAACCATTGTGAAGCCCTTTAAGCTTTGAAAATAATACCGGGGGGGCCTTTCGAAAATTTAAAACTTGGTTTGTAAAGTAATAATAAGTTCAAATCCAAAGAAGTTGATAATTAGGAAACCAATTATGGGTTCCAAGACATGTTTCCATAACCAATGAATTACACAAAAGCCTTCAACATCAATTCATAAAATTAAAATTGAATTTTTGAAGTTATATGAAATCAATGTCAAGGTGCTAAATATCTTTGTGACAAAACATCAAAGATCAAACAATAATTGCATTTAAAAATCCATTTGGCAACCAAAATTGAAAATAAAAAGAAACCCTAATAGAAAAATAACTTATTTGTCATTTGTAACAAATGTTTTTGTCACCGTGCAATTGTGCAAATCCACACATTCATGAAAAAAAATCATATAAAAAATGCAATGCTACCTTGAATTGTGTCAACAAACCCATCTTGTGCAACTTTTTTAAACCATTGTTGCTAGTTCATGTGTGGTGCTTGTGTCCTTTCACAATGCAAGAAGGATCACAAGTTTGCACTTCACAAATGTGGGATGGTTCACACATTTGCCATGTTTGAATGTGATGGCCTATGAAAACTTGGAGAACATTGAGAACTTGAGGACATGACACTTGTCATTAGGAAGGAGGCTTATTGGAGTTGATATTCAATGCTTTAGTTTGACAAACTGTATTTGTGAGACTTATATTTTGGAACCTAATTACACTTTCAACTTGGGAATGTTTTGTTAATGGAAATTTATTGGACCTTCAAAAATTGAAGTTGCAACTTTTCAATGGAAAGGTGTCTTTAGAGGGTCAAACTATGAGTAACCTTATGCATAGTTTTATTGTTATTAACAACATCATCACACTTATTCTCCTTAAGGATGAAATCAATATCACTTGTGGGAAATGTAACATTATATATATATATATTGATATTGTTTAGTGTGAGGAACATGAATAGTGATTTCAAAAAGTTTTACTTTGATGTCATTGTTGTGTATAACGTTTTCCACCTTGTCAATGAGGATTTTCATGTGAATGGCCATAATGCCATATTTTAACTTTTGTTTTTGGCAACAATGTTATATTAATTTAGTTACATTTCATTCCAAAAATACTAGTTTCAAAAAGATAGTCCATGAATTTTTTAAAATTTTAACAATAAAGGATGTTGGACCTAAACGAGTTGCAAAAATTATGTTATTTGAAAGTTTGATCATCAATTAAACATTTAAACTTTGAGATCTTCATGGCAATGACATTGACAATTCAAAAATGTCATTAACATTATGAAAAAAATATAGAAATTTTTTTTTGAAATATTTACTCATAATTCAAAAATGAAAAATGAATATGAAATCTAAGCCATGTATTGTGTACTTTTTCAACATTATTTCCTTTTGGAATTAACATACTTAAAATGAAAAACATTATAGTGAAATTATTGTTCCAAACACATATATAAGGTATGTATTGTTGAGTTTTGACAACATAAAATATAAATTCTTAGAACACCATTCTTTATGTTCAACATCATCAAAAAGAATACTTGTGTTCAATACTGAAATTGTATCAAATCCTTCTTTCATGCTTGAAGCACAAATATTTAACAATGTTTGATAAATCAATCTTACCGACATGTTGATTTATTTTCATGTGATTTGATGGAAGCAAAAAATGTAATATTCATTTCAACATTTGAAACATTTAACAAAAATGTTATGGCTTTCAATAGCTCTTGAGATTTGAGCATCCCAAAAGACCAAGTATTTATTTTTATACATTATTTGTAAGCATAAGCTTGTTTTTCATTTGTTCACAATCCACTAGATTATCTATGGAAAAGAAAGGATAAAAACTTAGATTGTATGGTTCAATATCATCTCTTTAACAAAAATGAAAAGCACCAAATTGACAATTACAAATTTTAATGCTCAAGCAAACTTGTATATATTTTGATCAATGCAACTTTAAAATATTATTTGGTTTGAGTCAAAAACAACACAAAAGTTTATTAAACAACAATGTTGGTGTTTTCGAATCATTAGGAGGACATTGCAATTGTTATGAAACCATAACCAATGGGATATTCCATGGTTAAAATCATTATGGTTAATGTTTAATATGTAGTAGACGTGATTGAATGTCTTCAAAAACTACAAATAAATAATAGGTTAAAAAATATGATAGTAAGGTAAATGGATAACATAATTATTAGAAATATAAAACAATAAATGTTTGTTAAATATATTACAAATATCTAGTACATTGGAGATTAATGTTATTCAAGTGAATTTGATATTGAACATGTATAATACATCATTGTAATACAAAACCTCCTACTTCAAATGCCAAAAATTTCCATGAAACTTTTAAAACAAATGTGTACAAATTATTAAATATTTGCAATAGTCACATTTGTAGCTTTGCATCTTATAAAAATAACAATGACATTTTAATAAGGCTTTGTAAGTACAAGTATCCCATTTTACTTAATCAAAATTCCAATTAAATGAGTAAACCAACTTGTCACATCTAATGAGGACAATTGTTGTTTAAATAATGCAAATCCTTGGATTATTAATGGCATGTTGATGCAATCATAACATAAAATTATCTTTTGCATTTGGTAAATATGATAATGCATTTATATGTTATATAACATATTACATAGTAAAATAATAATAATAATTAATGAAAAGCCATGATTTCCAAACATAATTTTTTCACATGATATTTAATATTTGGAACCTATAAATGGATTGTCCCCTTCATAGACCTATAGTAAGTGGAATTTTTTTGATGATATATAATTCATCAATATGTCACATTGAACTAGGGGTGTAATAATATGTGTGGCATCAAGTTCATAGCGGAGTTTCAATAGATCCAAGGTGTTAATAATAATGTTGATAGGTTTTTTATTTTATGAAAATTTAGATTCATGTTAAAGGTCAAATTTTAGGGGTTTTGGACCAAAGGTTCAACATTTTATTCAAACCACCATTAGAAACAAATTGGGTAACCAACCATATTGAATTAGAACATGAACCATTGTTGTTGTCTTTTGTTCAACAAGTTCAGGTTCTCTAGGTACATAAGGACAACTTTAAAAAAAACTTAACCCTACTTTTTATGTAAATAATTAGTTTAAATTGGTTATGTGTAATTAATGTTACATAATATCTATCTTGGATTGTGTGTAATGAAAATGGAATTGAACTTGATTTAAAATTAAATTGGACTCCAATTTTGTTAAAAATAGATTGAAATTGAAAATTTTAGAAACCCAAATAACTAGTCTCAAGACTAAATTGAGGAATTCATTGAAAACTAAAAAAAAATCATAATAAAATATGAAGGTTCTTCTATAGTCAAGAATTGGACAACATTAATTAAGAGCTTCTTCACCTAAGAGGTGTCACATGCTTCAATGAATAGAAAAACATGTTATGTTTGTTAACCAAAGGAGATTTAATGCATGAAATAATAACATGTGATACCTCAAATCTAAATTCCAATAATTCCAAATGTCACTTTGATAATGACATTGAACTCATCACAAAAGAGTTAATGCCCCTAAATTTGGACTTTTAATCCCTAAACAAGTTATCAAAAATTGAAATTGAAGTTTGGAAAAGCAAAATTTGCAAGCATTTTGCAAAGGAAACATAAGAAAAGACACATAAGACTTGGATTGAATGCACAATGGATCCCCTCCAAAAAGAAATTCTCAAAAGAATCATAATCAGCTTAGGGGCCATTTCCTTGCTTCTTTCTGGTTTGGTAGAAAAGAAATATTTGGATGGGAACGTGGGAACATATAAAATTGGGGAGTTCCCATGGCATAATGACCTAGGGTTCTACATGCCCATTCCGTAAATCCACATGCCCATTATGCATATCCTGAAAGCCATTATGTTATGGAACATGCCAGGTACAGGCCATTGTGCCTGTTTGGTTGCTTGTTTGGAAATTTGGGCAAGCCCAGTATTTAGCAATTGTGATCATTTTGTTTGCCTGTTTGGAATTTTGGCTAACCCACACCCTACTGGACTCGCCCAAATTCCTCACTTGCCCAAATTCCTCACATGCACATTATTGGGCACAATGGCATGTACCCCCACACATTCCATAATAGTTTAGTACCTTACCAATTGCATAATTTGAAGATTTTTATTCCAATAAAACAGAAGATTCTTGAAAATTCAATAATTTTCCTTCACAAATTTTTTAAACATTCTTTGAAATAAAGAAAAAAAAAAAGGAAATTTCAACATTTCTGAAAATAATTTAATTAGTGTTGAAGCTGCAAAAAGTAGATTTTTCCTGGCAGATTTTAGCCAATTTGTGAAAAATATTTCAAAAAAACATATTCTGTCACAAATTCCCTCTTTTTGCCAAAAAGTTGCCAGATTGTTTTTATTTATTTATAAACAGTCAAAAAAAAAAACCACAATTGCAAAAAAATCACCACAATTGCCTACAGTATAAAACGGTACTTAAAATTTTCTACTTTCATACTTTGACTATCGCCAAATTTGGCTAAATATACTTAAATCATGATAGTCACTTGAGCAACATCACGAAATGCAGTGTTATTTATTTTTATTTATATTCTTAAATTGTGTGATGCTGCAGCAGTGTTTTTCTTTTTGTCTTTTTTCAATTTTGTGATGTCGCTCAGGTGGCGACGGTCCTTAAGTATATTTAGCCAAATTTGGCGAGATTCAAAATACGAAAGTAGAAAATCTGAAGTACCCTTTAATATTGTAGGCAATTGTGGCGATTTTTGGCGATTTTTTTTCTTTTTCTCAAATTTTGGCGATTCAAAAAACAGGGAATTTGCAACAGATCGTTCTTTTTCCAAAATATTTTTCGCAAAATGGCGAAGATTCGTCACCAGAAAAATCGCTGCTGCCAAGGTAGTAGTATGGTACGTAGTTTGCTACTGAAGACTGTTGGCCGTCTTTCGGATTACAAACAAATTTCTACGTCCCCGAAGCCAAATTCATCATGGTTGTCGGACTCGCGGGTTTTGCAAGAGCGAAGAAGAAGAGTTTTTGGAGTCGGATTTGCCGTTGCATCCGGCATCGGATTCTTCAGAGATCCGCTCTCATGTGGTGGTTTCTGCGTCCGGCAAGTGTCTCAAATCCAGCCGGCTGCCGGAAGTCTTCGATCAGATGCAAAAATGGAGTGAACTAGGTAATAACTAATAACTTAGCATACAAAAAACATGATAGCTCGGTCTTTACGTTTTCGAATGATATTTTCTCCTTCGCGAAATCCCTGAGGGCATCAGCGCAGAGACGGATCCTTCTTGCTTCTTGCTGTTACAATAATCAGCATCTTGTTGTTGTGATAATCACCGTCTTGTTGTTGTGATGATCATCGTCTTTTCGTGATATTACGACTTGGACGCGGATTATTGTCTACTCTATTGCAGAGCCAAACTTCACATCTTGTGTTTGTGATGGCTGGATCACAGTGGCATGGCTATTGGGACAGGAGGAGGCTCTCAGTGAAGAGAAAGGAGGTATCGCAGAGCGAGAACGATGAGATCGGAGCAGGGACGGAGAAGAGCTCTCCGAGCATTGTTGCTCCCGACCTCGTGGATGTCTACGAGTTCATTTGCAGGCATGTTTTTTTGTCTTGTATTTGCTGGCTTTTTCTTCTTTTTTTCCCCGCAGATGATGCTTTCTTTCAAAATTTCTCGGTTCTCGCTCAAAAATGCGGGCACGGAGCTTCTTCTTTAGGCACTTTTGTCTATCTTTCCTTTCACTAAAGTGTGCATCTACTACAGCACTGAGGCCCCAACCCGTGACATAATTCAGATACAATTGTTTTCTCTTTTCTCTCCATTCTCATTTGGATCCCATTGTTGGGTTAAGTTTTTGCACGGCATCGTTGCCAACATGAATGTTGAAAATCAAGAACAGGAGCTGTGTACAACAACCTCAAATGAATTATGATTTTTTTCAATCTATGTGCGTGCCTCACACACTCCTCCATAGCAAACAATCCAGTAGCCCAGAAATTGCAAGCAGATTAGGGTGAGTGCATTTACTGCTGCTACTGCTGGCATGTGCTTTTTCTGCATGGCATCATGGCTTGATGAAATTGATATGTGAATCTGTGGTATGTTTTCATGAGGAGGAAGATGTCTTGAGTGGTTGTGGTTATTGGTCTTTCAAAAGAATAGTACTCATCCTTATTTGGAATCCTTATACACCATCGTTACCTTGTTGCTGTTGTCTCCTTTTTTCTTTAATTCATTTTTTTTCTGCCTAAAGTTTTATTTCTATCTGAAGATTCATATTGTAGATTGTTTGATGTATTTGCAGTGGCCCTTTGCTTGCAAAGACAGGATTCACCAAGGAAAGTGTAGCACAAACAATTGATGCGTGGTGCGCACTAGGAGTGAAGCTTTCAAGAAAGCTGGGATTCAATGAGTTTGAGCTCTCACTGTCAGAAAAAGTCCGCATTTACCACTATTATGTACCAGTGTTCCTGTGGTGCAAACAGGAACTGGAACTCCATACTTTAAAGTATAAAGAGGGAGAGTTTGTTCGACCTCTGGTGGTATGTGACCAATATTGAACTGGACAATGATGATGATCCAGTCTATCTTTGTTTTTATGTTGAGCATTGATCTTCTTTAGCAATTTTTTTTATGTACTTATCATCACTTGTTTTTACAGCTTGTGGATTTTGCAAATGCACAATGTGCAATGGCAACTGGGCTGCCCGTGACTGCATGTGATGGTTTCTAAGGAGTATTTGGATTGTGCTGGGTGGTGGTGGGGACAGATAGGGATTAGTGCACCACAAGGGTGCGGCAAGACCACCATTGTCGATTCACTTGAGTATCTTTTCAACTCTCTTGGCAGGTTGGTACTAAATCACTTCAGTCACTTGCAGATCTCATGCCATTTCTCTCACTCCTTTTCAAAGAAAGCAGCATAACTTATGTGCTGAAAGCTACAATCCTCTTCTTGCCACATTCTTTTGGCTGTAAGCTGTGCACATACAATCTAATATCTGTGTTTTGGAAGTAGGCTTACAATGAGATGTCTGAGTTTAGTACTGTACTTGACAATAGCAGTGGTCTTGGCAGAAAGGATCTGTTCAGGGTGCAGGAGGCCCCAACCACTCCCCTCTATGTAGACCTCTCTCTATGCTTTAGACTGAGATGCTTGCTTGTAAGGGGGAAAGCTAAAATGAAATGAAGCTTGGCATCACAGCTTGTTGCATCTTGAATGAGGATACACTATTGGCTATTTTGATAAGCTACGACTCGATTGGTAGCCAGCATCATGACCAAGTCTTCCTCTTGCTTCTGGAAATGTGATAGAAAGTCAGGATGCAGATTTTGTGTAATGGTTTGCCCAAAATTTTGTACTGAGTATTGTATACTTATCTACACCCACCATTGGGAGCTGATGAAGACAATGGGTAGGCACAGCAGCTGGCCACTGCTAGTGGTGACAGAGGTAATGGTCTGACACCTTGTGAGCAACACTCTCATAAGGTTATGATTGTACTCATTGTCATGTTACCTTCAAAATGTTATTTTGGAAACTTCTCTGCAATCTCATAGGTATATGTACATGACATTCATCAAAAATCATGCTCTTAAAGTTCTTGTGGTTTCTCTCTTGTTCTTTTTTTCATTTCCCTTTCTTGTTTGAATCCTAGGTCTCCCCCTTGTAATTTTCTTTTGAGGTTGCCATCATCATGGGAGTCTTCACATCATATCTGGTCTTGTGGCAGAAACTCAATACATAGGTTAATGCATGACATTGACCTCTAGCCACTGCTGAGAGCTCTGATGATTTAGTGCTGATGTTGTGGTAGGGGGTTACTACCATATCAGTTGCTGTTGAAGGTCACTGAATATGTGTGTGACAGTCACTAATGTTCACACCACTCCACATATTGTTTCCTTTGTTTTTAGGATTCGATCTTCTTGTTTTCCTGCTGGCTGATATGTTGTTGGATCTAGCATCTCTATAAGGTTAACATTAGGTCGTCTCTTTACTCTATTCAGGTTGTCTTAAATCATAACTATGAAGACATTACTTATGAAGACATATATGTACATGACAGTCATGCAGCAGCAATCTCTATTGATGACTTTTATTTGACAGCTTCCAGTCAGGTATCCACTATCCACTTTGAACCCTGAGCCACAAATAGACCACAATTTCTAACTCTGGATAAAGAATGTTTTATTTGTAACTTCAAGTGAAAAGTGCTTTAAGTTGATGTGGTAGTGTTCGAGAATAATGACTGGTTGCGTCTTATGGGGTTTCTTGCAGGCAGAGCTGGCAGCTTTGAATTGCGACAACCATCTCTTGAAGGTAATGCTTTCACAGCTGAACCAAATCTTGCTGCACTTGGCTGATCTACAGGACTGAGGTTTCTTGGCAGCGGAAATTTGAAATAACTGCAGATGGGATACTCTTAAATGTGGCCAGATGCGAGGGAACGCAGGCAGCCATGATTTGCAGCTGGGAATTCAGACACTGAAGGCACTTTGCTCTCTCACATCTAGTGGTTTGCCTCCCTACCCATCTGATTCTATTTGCCTTCTTTGCAGTTTTGGCTTGCATCTTGTACTTCCCAGTGTCATATTCAATCCCACAACTGCCATTGAGATGAATACATCACTGTTCTTGAAGTGGGTAAATACTTATCTCCTCACTGTTCACCTTGCAGAAGCTGATTACTACATTATGTGTCTTGCAGGTATGACAGCAAAGCTCCCACACTATGACAAGGTAGGATATTTATGTTTGCATTGACAGCCTGTGCATTTGACTATTCTAGACAAAACTTTATTTCTCTGTGACTCCCAGGACAGGAGATCAAGAACCAAATCAATGGGGATGTGAGTTAATAGATAATGTGGACACTTGGATGTCATAGTCTGCAAATGCAGGATATGGTGATAGAGCAGATCCTTCAAAATGGGCTGAGGTGGAGGCGCCTCTGAAGGTATGAGTTGCTGCTTCCAAAATGCCCATCTGACACAGTAACTATGAATTTCATGCCTGTTTGCTTTGAACACTGGAAATTTCTGCGTACATGAGTTCTTAGACAAGGAGGTTCAAAGGTATGTGGATGATGGACAGGTAGTGCTTTTTGAAGGCTGGATGTTGGGTTTTGAACCAGAAGACGAGTGTACAGTTGCTGCTATTGATCCTCAGGTGAGCATTTGTTTTGCTGCCCTATCTGGAAGTATTTGAACACATAATTCTTGAGGTGTTCCATTTTCTGCCATGGCAATTCCAACAGCTGCACAACATTGTGTTCATCATTTCCAACTGCAAGTCAGCAAATTTGTACACTGCCAAGTTGCAGGTCAGGGGAACATGGCAGAGTCAATCAGAGTCCTTTGACTAATCCCTGTTTGAGCTTTACAAGATTTGCTGAAGGTATCCAAACTAAGATCTAATCTGTTGTGTGATGACTTGGGAAATTGTGATGGGATGGTGCAGCTTGTGGCAGTGAATAAGAATTTGGCGGCATATAATGATGCTTGGCACAAAATGATTGATTCGTGGATTATTATTCAAGTTGGGGATCCACATTGGGTCTACAAGTGGCGGCAGCAGGTTTGAAATCAAACCCACACTTTGTTCACATTCACAGAGAACCATCTCTTCTCTGTAAGATTAGCACTTCTGGCATCCTCATACAATTCCCTTTTGGCACAATTTCTGTCTCATGCTGTGTGATTGTTTGTTGATCAGGCAGAGGCAAGAATGCGTGCTGATGGTGGGTCAGGCATGACAGATGAACAGGTAAGGTGCACATCCTGTCTGCCAGGTGCAAAAATCAAAGACTAACCTGATGATGTTCCACATGGTCAAATTCACATGTCCACTTGCAATGATCATCATTCTTTGGCAAAACTGTGTGCACAATCAAAAGACAAACCTGATGTTCCATAAGCTCTCTAATTCACACATCCACTTCCAATGATGATTCTTTGGCAAAAATGCAGGCACATCTCCCTCTAATTGCAGGCTAATTTTGTCTGTCCAAATTCAGGTTGCAGATTTTGTGTCGACATACATGCCTGCCTACAAAGCCTATTTGCCAGCTCTGTATGAAAAGGGTCCACATGGGGCTAGCCCAGAACACACTCTCAGGCTGGACATTGATGAAGATCGAAGTCCAGTTGGGTAAAACAGGGACAACTCCCATAATTTCAGTGCCATATGAACTTGCTTTATTAACCAAGTGATGCACCTTTCATTTGAAAAAACATAACTGCTTCAAGCTATTGAATGCAATTCTCTTTCATGGTGCTTTTGATTTCTAGCTGGTTCTAGATGTGTTTTGAATTTGGTGCATCAGTATTGAACCTTGCATTATATTGAAGAACTGCTTGAGTAGACTGTTCTTTCCTGCCACACAAAACAGTTTCAAACCTTGAAGCTTGGGATAGCATTAATCGGCTTAGGCCAGATTCACACCCACACCTGGTATGTGTGCCTCTACTGGTGTCTATTGCATTCAAAATGGTATTCCAGTTATTTCCTCATCCCCACCCATGAACATGAAAAACAGTGTAGACTGAGAACCAATTAAAGTTCACCACATTGGCCAACCCTGTCAATCAAAGGTAGTCATATTCTTTAAATATGGTTTCAGTTGATTAGTGTATCATGCATGTGCACACAGATGAGTGTTAACTTAGCTGTTGTTTGTGCAGAGAGGGGATAAAAGAGAAGTGAATCTCCCCTTTGCCTTTCTGTTTACAGATGTACCCATGTCAATGTATGATGTATCCATCTTCATGTAATGGTAACCAAATTTTTCTTGATGTACCAGGTACTTGGGTCAGTTTAGCAAGAATTAATGTGATGAGATGTGATTGCCACTTGGAATGGAGGACTAGGGTTTAAGACCAGATGGAACTTAGGTTGGCTGCAATTCAACATGATGCTTGTTGAATTAGAATCTGGATTTTCTGAGATTGGTTATCATCATTATGCATAATGACATTATACATACAATGAGACACTTAGATATGTAGTGTACACATTCATTTGTTTTCCTCTCTTTTTCCATTTTGATCATCCCTGGTTTGACTTGATAGTTTAATGTGAATTTTTTTTTGCTACATATGAAATGCCATTCAAGAGCATGAGGGCCAAGATTGTCAAACTTTTTTTGCACAACTGATCTCATTTCTAACAAGGGTGTTTTGTCAAATGGTCGTGGCTGGCAATGTTGGTTGGAGGGAGTTCATTGGCACAAGATGTGCAAAAGTTGATCAGTTCATGACATTTTGGTTACTACCTTTCCCATAGGTGACTAACTTGATGATGAAAGAAGGTTAGGTTGAGGAGATTCATCTTAAGACAATTAGTTTGAAAGCGTGTAACTTTGTCCATGTTCCCAAGATCATTGGATGATGTGGTGGAGTAGGCTTGTGGTGGCAATTGCACAGTTAGATGGTGTAAATGGGTCATGTGCCAACTATCCAAAACCTACATCATTAGTTCAAGAGGCAACATTGTGCCCACTTCAATTTTGTGGTAAAAATCTTGATGTTGTATGTAATAGAAACAATTATTAATGTGGAGATCATTTCATCATCCATCAAGATAATTGAAGTTTGATTTATTGTAAGAAGTTGAATTTGGAAAAGTAATGTTCTTGCAAAGTAATGGTGATTGGGTGACTAGAATGAAAAAACATGGATGGTTGTAGAGGCAATCCCCTTGAGGGTGGTGACATGGTTGAATGTGTGCATTGCAATGTTGAAGGGGTGCCTTTGAAGAATATTTGTGAGAGCATTAAATATCAATGATTCTGGATTCCTAAAGTGATTGATGACAAAGGCTTTGGAGATCACCTTTTTACAACATTCCAAAAGCTTAAACTTAGAGGAATTATGTAGAGTCATTCAAGACATGTTACCAATCAAAAAGTGGGGTAAATTGGGGTATTAGACAAGCAAAGATAGCTTTGAGTGTTCATCATATAGGAGTTTCTACAACAAGTCGCTGCAACACTAGGACTATCTTTGGATACCACTATGCCGGCGGTGTAAGCGTAGGCAAATGTGGCATTAACAATGTGACATTACACCAAAAATATGAATTTATCACCACCTATGACTACATTTGTAGTTGTATATGACACACATCATTACATGACTCCATAGTCAATAAGGATCCATTGTTTTTACCATAACATATATGACAACAACAACAACAACATGGTTGATGACATGGCTAGATTCCCTCCAAAAAATAAAATTATAAAAATATTCAAGTTCAATGACAAGTGTGCCTATGTCAATTTGTTTGAATTAGATAGATAGACCTGATTATAGGACAAATCCATTGCTGATTCTTTACATTCATTTTGTAAAAAAAAAATCAACAATCTTACCACATTGATGTCCTTTTTCTTTTTCCCCATTTTTGGGAGATTTATTTATTTATTTATTTATTTGCAAATTTCCAACAAAATATTGAAGTTAGTAAAATTCACACTACCAAAATAATTCCCAAAAATTCCACATTTAAAAAACTACAAAAAATCTTGGAAAAAAATGTTGATTGACATGATCATATACCTCATAGTCAAAAATACGAATTTTATTCAATTGTAGTTGTGTGGGTCACAAGTGTCCATTTTGACTTCATTGGAGGGAATTGAACCTCTCACCTCTTTAGTCATTGGTTGCCTGCACACACATCAGTTCCTTGATCATCCAAACACCATTTTAAAACTTGTGACAAATAATGTGATTGTGCATGAATATAAACATGTATATTTCAATTTTCCGCACTTTTATAAAATTAATTTTTTAAAAATGTCATTAATATATGCATTTTATGTCGTTATGATATTAATGACATTATGTTATGGAATTTTATTATTTTAGTTTCATTATGAAATTAAATTTATTTTAAACATGTGGGCCATAAATTCAGATACAATAATGTTGATGGTTTAATTCAAAAATTTTAATTATATTTATTTCAAAATTTTATCACAATCTTGTTAATCATAAATGGAATGATGTAATAATGTGTTAAAATATCTTTTGAACATTTGTTTGATTTGATAATTAGTGAAAGTGGGTCAATATAACATTTAGTCAAGTTATACAAATATTTTTTAGATATTTTAGCACACTTGGAATCTCTAGTCATTCTTTGTTCATTTTGTGAAGTTAAACTTTCACATTTTTATTTAAGTTAAATGATGTCAATAAAATAATTTCAAACTACTTAGTCATGTGGTCCCAATGATGATTTAGGGAGGTTGATTATGCACAACAAAATCACGCATGATTAGATTTGGAACATAGTCACAATATGTTCTAGTTTTGGATGTTAGGCTTTGGTATAATGTGATGTCACAATGCTTATGGACTTGTGACATATAGATTGTATGTTTTTCTCCATTTTTTATATTTTGAAGTTTCAATAGCTAATCATTACTTATATTTATGAAATAATTGTTTATTTTTTCAATTCTTTACGTCTATTCCTTCATTAGATTTCTTCCTTTTCTAAAACTTGTATCTCATCCATGCCTCTTCCAATCATTGTAGCATATGATAAGTTGATGATGTTTGGATTTTGGTGCATGTGAGTGTTAAGAGAGTTAGGTTACTAATAGTTTACTATGTAGATATTAGCTATATATTAGCTATGTAGATATTTATTAATTTACAAGCTACTAGTTTTTAGCTTGAAAATATTTGGTTTCTTGTTTTTATTTTTAAACTCATTCTTATGTTGACATAGTTGTTTTGATTCTTGTTTAAAACTTTTATTCCATGTTCTTGATTTATAATTTTTTAATTTTATTTTGTGAATAATTTGCATGTTTCTAAATGCATGAAAATATTTTGCTATGTTTTAGCAACGGATTCATGTTCTAAAACACAAGAAATACATGTTAGTATCATGGTTAGAATAGGTACATAATTAGAGGTTTGTAGTAGGAATCAAAGTTACATTATACCATTTGGTGTAATTCTTGTCCTATTGTTGATATTGTTGTTTTTGTCAAAAAATAATGAATTTTAGTGCATGGTTATTTTGATTTTGCAGGTTCTTGATTGATTAGTTTTTTCAAGATCAAAATAAAAATGGGGTAACTAGTGCAAACTTTTGAATCTAAAAGAAGCTTTGCATTGGGACTTGTGTAAAAAGGTTGAACATGTTTCAAATTGTTATTAGAAGTTTGTAAAGATAGTTAGACTAAATGACAAAAAAGGAGAGAAATCCACTAGATCAACATTAGAGATTTTTTGCCATAGGTGTGAAGAGCATTCAAATATAACGCTAGTTAGTGTCTAAGAAATGGAATAATGAATGCTTTAAACCAAGGAACAACCTCCAAAACATAAGACTTCTTTAACAAAAATGGTGATTGTAGGGAAAGCTTAAACTATGGAAATGATAGTGCACTATAATTCCTAAGATCTTTTATTTAACAAGGAGGAAGATCTAGTGATGGTCACATGTTCAAAGGAAAAACATGATCAAGAGTATACACCATTGATTTCAAAGCAATAAGTGTTAAGGAACGCAACAAAGGATTTGCAAACTCCAGGGCATTCAAATTTGTGTGTTCTAATATCTAATCAACACATGTTTATAGTGGAAACATCAAGATCCATGCAAACATAGGCTATGCATGAACTTGCTTGGCAATCAATAACATTTCAATATTACCAACCATACATGTGGTTTACCATGAACAATGGTGACGTTATTTATGAAAAACCTATAATGGTGACCCAAGTTCAAGAAATACAACTTACATGGGAGAGCTAGAACAAGTCTAGTAGGTGCCATTAATGCATCATCAACAAGTGTCAATAATATTGGACCACCAACAATTTTAGGCAATCCAAAAATAATTGCCACAATGAGTACCACATTCCCATGACTCTACCAAGTTCCTAGAGTTCAACATCAAGTACATTCATATGTACCTAGTTTAGTTGTTATTACACACACATCAAATGACATCATTGATGCCCCATCAAAGACAACTAGTGCTATTTCATCACAATGACAACATGTCACATGAACCTACAAAACATAAATCATACATTTGTAAGTAATGTAGATGATTTGAATAGCACTCTAAGTAGGTCCTTTACTTTAAACATGCATTTTAAGGATGTAATTTGATTTACGAATGGTGTGATGTTAAGGGGGTTAGGTTACTAAAGTTTAATATGTAGGTACCAATTATATATTGGTTAGTTTATTGGTTACTAATTTTGAACTTGAAAAAAAATAGTTTTTATTTTGAAATTCATTCAAGATTACATTGAGACATTTGTTTTGAATCTTGTTTAATTTTTTTGATTTTGGGTTCTTGATTGGGAGCTTTTTAATTTTATTTTGTGAATAATGTGGATGTTGATGAATTCATGAAAATATTTTGTTAGACATCATTTTAACAATGAATTTATGTTATGGAACACAATCCAAATACATGTTAATATATATTTTCATGGTAAGAACAAGTAAACAATTTAAGATTTGTTTAGGAATCAAAATTACATTACATCAACAAACATTAATGGTACATTTCATGATATCTTACAAATGAAAGTTTCCCACAACAAAAAATTAAGAAACATCATTTGTCAAGTAAAATAAATTATAAATAAGTTTGAGCCTTCATTTTTATATTAGGAGTGATTTGCTAGAGAACATGTGTTGATCAAAGAACATATTGAGGTTCCTTGTACAATCATACATTATCCTAACTTAATGGGATCTTCAACATGAAATCAAATAAGTGTTTAATTGACAAACCAAGTGATGTTTAATTCATTGTCAAATTCTTTGACATGACTATGATTGAAAGACATTTAAAATCTTAGTGATTGGAAATATGCCATTGTTTGTACATCACATTGAAAGTTGGTTGTGCCATATTTGGGAACAAGTCATCTTCTATTTCAAGAATGGTTTCAAAATTATGGAGGATGCAGGCATCTTGAACATTGATAATCCATCCTAAAAAGAGTCATTCAATTGTAAATATATTTTTCAATATTGCAAAAGGTCGTGAATCACAATATTGCAATTTGTAATAAACATTGGGTTAGGAGAATCAATGAGTATGGACATTTTCAAAGCAATCATTTAGTAGCTAGATACTTTCAAAAATTTGAACAACTTCAAAGATGAAAGAGCCGTTTTGATGACATTCATGTTGATCTTCCACTTGATGAATAACAAACACAAGATCCAAATCCAATAGGGAATAAAAAATGGAGAGTGCAATGAGAAATGAATGAAATGAGTGCAATTAGCATTCTAAGCTACCTCATAATTTAAATTGGTAAGGGATGGGGCATCATTGGTAAAAAAAAGGAAAAAAACCATGTTGATTGTTTTTTTCACATTTTTTGCTTGAATGGCTACTGTTACATTGCCACCCAAGAATGCATTCATTTGGTGTATACTTTCGTGAATGACATACTACTTGATGCAAGACACAAGACTTATGTAATCACACATGTGGAATAATTTTGACACACTCCCAAGTCCCGGGTTGAACCCACTTGAGGGTCCAACTATGTTGAGTTGCGAAAAGTTGGGACTTGAGGGGCGCTCCCGACTTCCAGCACTAAAAGGGGGGTAGAGGGGCGTGCTAGAAGTCCCAGGATTAGACTAGGAAAATGGACTAGAAGATCAAGCTTGAATCTGCAACCAAAACCAATCACAAGAGGGTTAATTCACATTTGGAAACACTCTTAGGTGTTGGGACAAGCCACAGACACTTTTACACACAAGACTCATCACGGCCTGGACTCGGGGGAAGCCACCACCTTCCCCCATATAGTATACTCTGTAGCTCTCCACCGAGGCTACATCCAAATGGCTCTTTTTCCCGAGACTCCCAAGTTGGAGTCCCGAAACTGTCCCGGGTTAGAGTTCCGAGACTTTGGACGGCCATATCTCCTCGCCTTGAACTCGGATTGGGACGAGGTCTGAACCAAAGTTGTAGCTCTCGTCGAGAGCTTTCCAACGCCATGTCACACTCCTTGAGGCGACGTCGGGAAGAGGTCGATTCCCGACTTTTAGTGGTTTGGAGTCAAATTGGCAGTTTGACTCCTAGCTCTTCTTTTGCCCATAACTTGGGCTGGAGATGTCCAAATGGGCAATGTGAGGCCATTTTGGACATTTACGCTTCAAGAGATTTCCATTGATATAAAGAACGCACCAAGGCGAGGAGATTTGACCCCTCAAATCATCTTTTGAATTTTTGGGAGTCCCAGAGGACTCCATTTTCCCACTTTTGGGAATGTGAGTTGCATTCTCACACTTAGCCCCAAAGTGGGGTTGCGACAAATTTAGTGAACTTGAAGAGCGACTAAGATTAATTATATCAACAAGTGATTATAATTATATTTTGTATAGACTATCCACACATATGTTGATGTTCACACATAAGATTCAAGACTTAATCTAGCTCAGACAAATATAATGTAAAGAGATGACAATTGAAATGCATGATACTTCTTATGTTAATGAAAATGCATGATTGAATGTTTAGATTACGTCAAATTTATACATGCAATAGTTAGTAAATATATCTTCACACAAGAAATTTTTTAAATGATGATTATTTTTTTTGATTGGCTATAAAATGAGGTATTGTATAGGGGGAATGAGTTGAAAGCAAAAACATCCATAATGTTAGAGTAGATCATGACTAGATTTAATAATTAGATTTAATAATTACTTTCATGACTACTTTTTTGAGGTTGTGTGCACCACATATAAATATGTTGTGAGGTTTCTTAATGTAAATATTCACATAGTGAATTTATTCTTCCATAATGCTGTGTTTAAATTCCTTTCATGCTTAGGGAATGGGCAACAATGATGACAATTCAATAGATGAATGATCACCCAAAAAACCTTGGTTGTTATTTTTGATATCAAGGAATTGAATTTCACAATTTAAGATTATTATGAAAGTTACCCACAATTTATCAACCCATTTTTTTAACTTGTTAATGAAAGGTCCTTTTCAGGTCTCGAAAGGTCTTCAGCCAAATGTTTGAAGCCCTTGGTGAAAAATCTATAATAAGGAACTTGACTAGATAGGCCCAAGCCAAAGTGACAAACCCTAGACTTGAATGCCAAAAAAAATTTTAAATGTCGGCCAAGTTGGCAAAGAACATTCTAACTTTAGGTCAAATGTCCTAGGCCAATGGTGAAGGTCCCATGAAATCTTTCAAACAAATGTCCTACAAGCCAAAAGCTTTGGAAACATCATAAGCCAAAAGTTCTACAAACATTCTTCCCAAATTAAAATATTTCTGGGCATTTTGGCCTAGCATTGGAATCTTCCTTGGCATTGAATTCAAAATCTTTGTGAAATCTAGGTCTTAGGTTGATCACTTTGGCTTGACCCCAAAGTCAATAAACCTTTAAGTCCATGTATGCCTTAAGACATAATGTTTGGGCTTCAAAATATGAGGCATGGTTTTTGCGCTTAAAGCATTAAATTTATCAAGATCATAGATTATTTTGGTTTAGGGTTCAAATCTTTCTTGAATTTTGCTCTAGGGAGGGAAAAAACTTAGCACTTTGGCCCAATGTTTTGATTTTTTTTTTTTTTTTTTTTTTTTTTTTTTTTTTCTTATATGAAATTTTAATATTTTTTTTTATTCCGTGCTAGTA
>Ga0116231_10004313_pt1 | contig 28889 bp, 30 predicted proteins | sample S1TSphgellanicum_2_FD_89695 | JGI IMG/M metagenome (GOLD analysis project Ga0116231, IMG submission 89695) | Host-associated microbial communities from peat moss isolated from Minnesota, USA - S1T2_Fd - Sphagnum magellanicum MG | ecosystem: Host-associated > Plants > Peat moss > Unclassified...
ACTAAAATTCAATAAACCACATCACTGTTAATATGTAAATACCACGGCGGTTAAAACCGCACGGGTCGCTTCCCTCTCAGGTCTGAAGACTCTGAGTTTCCCGCATACCGAGTATTTCTATGAGTCCTATAGATGGTGATGCTAACAGAATCCAGAAGCAGAATAACAGAAAAATTAGTACTATAGAAGTAAGTTGTCAAACATGATGGGAGTAGAACATGACTTCACAGCAACTTAGAGGTAAGACCAAAGAGTTTACAGAATTTGACATTGCACATCTGGTCATTGAGGATGATACACCAGTGGACAATTTTCAATCGGAGCAACAGCAAAGGTTGCTGGTTGAGCCCCTTTACAATTCACGGGTGATTGCATATCCATTTCTCGCGGCTGCTAACGTAGGATTATTCTATCGACCAAAAACTGAGCCTGTTGTCCCAGATATGCTCCTAAGCTTGGGTATTCAAAGACCAGAGGATTTTTCCCAGAAAAAGAACCGTTGCTACATAGTAGAGGAAATGGGGAAATTACCAGAAGTATGTATTGAAATAGTCTCTAATCGAGAAGGGGATGAATTAAGTTTGTCCAAAAGGTCCCAAAGAAAGGGGAAGACTGTGGATAAAAGAGATGTCTATAGTGAAATTGGTATTTCATATTATGTGATATTTGACCCGTTGCGACAAATTCAATCTGATAAAGATATGAATAATGCGTTACTAAGAGTATGGAAAATGATTGGAGGTAGGTACAGAGAAATAACAACACCAGTAGGAATCCGAGAGGTAGGGGAATGGATATTGTTAGAGGAAGTGGGGTTAGGGCTAACACTTTGGTCGGGAAAGTTTGAGGAGGAACACACAAAGTTGTGGTTAAGGTGGTGTGATGTTCATGGTGAAGTCATTCCTACAGGAACCGAAGCCAAAGAAGTAGAACACCAACGGGCTGAAATTGAACGCCAACAGAGGGAACTTGCTGAACAACGGGCTGAAATTGAACGCCAACAGAGGGAATTTGCTGAACAACGGGCTGAAATTGAACGCCAACAGAGGGAATTTGCTGAACAACGGGCTGAAATTGAACGCCATCGGGCTGAACAATCAGACCAACGCGCTCAAAGATTAGCAGAACAATTGCGATCGCTGGGAATTGACCCAGAACAAATTACCTAAAAGATTAAGGTTCTAGTGTTCCTCTTATAGTAATAATATTAATGTACTACTATTTGTGCCTATTTCTTTTGAAGAGCAATTGGATTTGATTTTGCGCCAAGTTTATTGTAGCGAGTTCTCTTGAGAATGTCTGCCAATTTATCCCCAATTTAACAGAGCCATCATGGTTTGCAGTTTTCTTCAAAGACTTTTCACGCCTCAAACTCATCTACAACTGATATAAAAATAATAAAAGCTTTCTTTAATATAAAGAAAGCTTTAAAAATTGTGTTATGTGGTCACTTTGCTAAAAGCTTAGTTCCCAGAATCAACAACGCTCGCACCTAGCTTTACATTCTTACCAAATTTTCTCATTACACCAAGAGCTAAAACACTTCCAAATACTGGGATTGTTGCTCCACCTGGAACTTCAAAAGGTACACCAGTAGAACCAGTAGAACCTTGACCTGATGTGAATGCAATAGGCGAAATGGCTTGAACAGCATATGCGGAGTTATTACCACCCCCACCTTCTAAAGTTAAATTCGTCAAGGCAGTGTTGGTTGAGATGCTAGCAGTTACCTGCGTACCGCTTGGTGTGCTAGATAATGTAGTATTATTCAAAGTAGAACCAGGAGTGAAGGAAACAAGTAAGTTATCTGTACTTGAAGAATTTAATGTGCTTTCAAACTCTAACTTCAATATGTTAGAATTTGACTGTACAACAGTATATTCATTAAATGCGTATGTTGAATTGACATAAAGTTGACTTTGGGCATTAGTTGAAGTATTTACTACAACGTTAACACCAGAAGTCACAAGTGTACCAGCGGTGTCAGCAGCACTATCATATTGGAAAGTAGATCCAGCATTCACAACATCGAACTGACTAGAACCAACGACACCATCAGCAAATTCTAAATTATTTATTCCCCAAGTAGCCAAAGCGTGGGCTGGGGAGGATACAGCGAGAACAGTAGCCGCCACTGTAGCAGTACCAATTAGAGCAGGAAGAACTTTTAGTATCTTCATCGAAAATAAAACTCCCTAAAAAGCGTTAATTATTAATCCGAAATACAGATACCCACAATAATGTAAATATCGCATCCCTTCTCAAATGTATTCTTATTTCTATCACTCTGTAAATAGAATACACGTTAGTTACCGCTAACGTCAAGTATAATAACGTAAATTTTGGCTGAAGTTAATAAAATTTATTTACCTGGAGCGATTGACTCAGATAACCAAACAAACATTAGAATTCAATTTTCATCTCTCTGGCGTGGTGAGTCACGAGTAATAGTAAATTTTGATACACGGTTGCCAGGATTACCATTCTTAATCGCATCAAAAGTGCCTTTAATTGTCGCAGCAATGGGGACAGCAACCAATGTACCCAATAAACCTGCAATCTCAAATCCCATCAAAATTGCGACAAAAATCCAAATAGGATTAAGACCTGTAAAGTCACCCAGCAATTTAGGCGCTAACAAGTTATCTTTAATCTGCTGCAAGAAAACTGCTGCTCCTGCTACAGGTAGAGCTAACCAAGCATTTTGTAAAATAACTAACGATGTAACCAACCCAATACCTAAAGTTGCTCCAATAAAGGGAATCAATTCGGAAACGCCAATTAAAATTGCGAATAACAGTGCAAATGGGACTTTCAAGAAGATAAAAATGGGTGTGAGGGTAATTGTCATAAATAACCCTAGCAGCAATTGACTGAGAAAGAAGTTACGCAGATTAATTTGTAAGGATTGAGTTAAGGGGACTCCAATTTGTGTTGGTAAAAGATTAATTAAACCAGACCAAACGCGATCGCCATATAACAACATGTAAAAGGCTAAAACAATCACTAACACCAAATCCAACAATACCGAGACAAGCGTTCCTGCAAATCCTACAGCACTAGAAGCTATTTGTTGAACCACATTTTGAATGTTGACGTTGATTTGATTGCTGATCATTCTTAGATCTATGGGCAAACGTCTATGCTTAGCCCAAGCTTCTAAATGCTCTAGATTAGTCCTACTGGCTGCTAACCAATCAGGAATTTTATTCAATAGTTGTATTGTTTGATCAATTAATAGAGGTACAAGCGTTACTCCTAGAACACTAAATAAAGTTAAAGTTAATATCAATACAATTATTACCGCTTGTGTGCGTGTAATAGTAGCACGTTCAAAAAACTTAACTGCATAATTGAGTAAAAAAGCTAAAATCGCAGCAATGCTGAGAATAGTAACCGTATGCTGAAAATAGTGGCACAAAACCGATAACAGCCAGACATTGAGAGCGATAATCGGACCACTCAAACCATAAATTAACAGAGTTTGTAAAGAGGCTGAACGGCGCATGAAGAAGGGTGTAGGGTGTAGGGTGTAGGGTGTAGGGTGTAGGGTGTAGGGTATAAAGAAAGATAAAGTAAAGATAGAGATAAATGGATAAGTACATAGCGGACTTGCGTAAAGACTACTCGTTACAGAATTTAATTGAAGATCAAGTTGATCCTAACCCTTTTATACAATTCAAGTTTTGGTTCGACCAAGCTGTCGCAGCACAACTACCTGAACCTAATGCTATGACTATCGCTACCTGTACACCTGATGGATATCCCTCAGCTAGAATGGTACTGTTAAAGGATATTGATCAACAGGGTTTGATCTTTTTTACTAACTACAATAGCCGTAAAGGACAAGAGTTGACTATTAATCCCCATGCTGCTTTAGTTTTCTGGTGGGCTGAACTGGAACGCCAAGTAAGAATTATTGGCAATGTGGAAAAAGTTTCCCCTGAGATATCCGACCAATATTTTTACAGTCGTCCAGATAGTAGTCGATTGGGTGCGTGGGCTTCAGATCAAAGTCAAGTAATTGCTAACCGCGAAGTTTTAGAGCAACAATTGGCAGCATATCAGCGTAAATATGAACATCAACTAGTTCCCCGACCCGACTATTGGGGAGGTTTTCGCGTCATTCCTCTAGAAATAGAATTTTGGCAAGGGCGTTCTAGTCGTTTACACGACAGACTACTCTATCTTAAGTCTAGTGATATGAGTTGGAAAATACAACGGTTATCACCTTGATTATTCTCTATTGCCAGATTTCTCTAATTTTTAGTTAAAGCGATACAAATTTATATCTTAGGGAGGATGAAAACGGAATTATTTGTCGGCATCCTTGATAGTAGAAGTGTGACTAAAAATAATTATGAATAGTCGCACTTCTATTATTTAAGGATATGTTAACAGGGAGCTATGCCGATTTTCAATACCTCTAAAGAATGAGTTTTTTTGAATTAAGAATTATTTTACTGAAAAAGTAGTAAGAATATTATAGGTAAGAGATTTATGGATACAGTAGAATTAAAAGAAAAGCTAGCTCAAGCAAGAAAAAAATCCGAAATTGCTATTAAATCTGAGCCTTACGCTGTTAATGCTTTTTATGATGCTGATTGTAGGAAAATTACCGTCGAATTGTCTAATAATTCTCGGTTTAGCTTCCCTCCTGATTTAGCACAAGGATTGGTTGGTGCTTCATCAGAAGATTTAGGAGAAGTAGAAATTACACCATCAGGTCAAGGATTACATTGGGAAACGTTAGATACTGATTTAAGTATTCCTGAATTAATAAATGGAATATTTGGAACTGAAAAATGGATGTCTGAACTCGGTAAAAAAGGTGGACTATCACGAAAAGACTATTTACCCTCTATCAAAGCTGAGTGATTTGATTTATTTTGATAGTTCCTACAGTTTATATCTCAGGTAGAAACCACCCCAGATAAATAAGATAATTAACAAAGTTCCTATACCCAAGAAATTTGGTAACCAAAAAACTACTTCTATATGGTTTATTTGACCTGGTTGGAGTTGCCAAAAACTTTGACTACCATCTTTTTGTGGTTTAATCGCATTTTCGGTTTGGGGAATATTTTTAATTCCCCAGGGAGTTTGTAATTGGAAATCTAAATTAATTACACTATTGGTATTAGCTTTGGTACTAGCTAGAGCGTCACTTTGGTTGACAATCGGGGCGAGCGATCGCAAATCGACATCATAAATCAGACGATTTCGGGAAACAAATCCAAAATTATGCTCTTCTACCAGAAAATTTGAGGTGATTCCTGGTAGATTCACATCAGAATTAGGCTTATTGCTAGTTACTTCTGGAAATTTTTTGTCTGCTGGAGAATGGAAAAATATATTAAACTTATCTTGTAATTCTTTACCCTTAGTAAAAGGAAGTTTGACAATAATTTCTGCATCAGAAATCTTGTTTACCGACCCTCCGAGTCGATAAGCACGATTTTCTAGACTTTTCCACCATTCATGGATGTAATCGCCACTAAAACTAGTCAGTTTTTCATCAAGTTGAATATGTTGGACTATTTCACCACCATTAGTATGATAAAAATTAATCCCTAAATCATATTTTACACAACCAGATAATAGTAAAAATATAGATAGTATGACCCACAACAGAGGTTTTACCAGAATAGACATATTAATTTATTCCTCAAGTACTTAACCAAATTATATAAGAAACAACTAATCCCGCAGCAATTAGTGCGACCCAGATAAAACGGTTGTCTTTTGTGTTGACTTGGCTCAGGTCTTCATAAGCAGGTATTTCCAGCTTCTGTCTGGAGGTAGATATTTTGGGTTTAGCCGAGATGAGAACTGGGGATTGGTTCTCAGCCAGTTGTCCTAAATCTGGGATTTCCGTCAGCCATTCTTTTGGTCGTTTCAACTTGGGCGCTTGTAAGATATAAATTAACTGTTGTGCTTGATGTCTAGTTTCGTAATCAGGATGGCGGGTGAGTCTTCCACATAAAGCGATCGCTTCTGGTAACCTGCCATTTGCATCATAGGCTGTTACCAACCATATATCCACTTCCCCCGCCAAGCGGGTATTGCTAGCTAATAGACCACTGGCTGTTTCCAAGTCTTCTACTGCTTGCTGATACAATCCATTTTCCAACTTCTGCTTTCCAGATGCAAACCGATTTTTGGCAATCTCTAAACTTTCCATATTCAAAAATTTAACAAGAAGGAGTCACCGAAAACTTGATCCATCGGTGACTTATAATTCAATTTATGACCAATGGGAACCTAAAATCATTGTCCCAATTCCCCCATCTGTAAAGATTTCTAACAGTAGGGCGTGAGGAATGCGACCATCAATAATATGTGCTGCTTTGACTCCTTGAGCCAGCGATCGCACACAGCAATTTACTTTGGGAATCATTCCCCCACTGACAATCCCATCCGCAATCAATTGACGAGCTTCGGGAATGTCAACTTTAGGAATTAAAGTAGCAGGTTCTTTGTAATCTTTTAATATTCCGCGTGTATCAGTCAATAAAATCAACTTTTCTGCTCCTAGAGCCGCAGCTATTTCTCCTGCTACTGTATCAGCATTGATATTATAAGCTTGTCCTGTCTCATCTGCAGCTACGCTGGAAACAACAGGGATGTATCCATTACTAGACAAAGTTTCTAAAATCTTGATATTCACATTGCTGACTTCCCCAACAAAACCAATCCCTTCATCCCCTTGGGGACGGGCGGTTATTAGGTGACCATCTATACCACATAACCCGACCGCATTACCACCTGCTTGATTAATTAAGGCGACAATTTCCTTATTTACCCGACCGACTAAGACCATTTCTACTACATCCATTGTGGGTGCATCGGTAACCCGTAAACCATTTTTAAATAGGGGTTCAATCCCTAGTTTGTCGAGCCAACTATTAATTTCTGGTCCACCACCGTGAACGAGGATTGGACGCAAACCAACACAGGATAAAAATACAATGTCGCGGATTACTTTATCTTTGAGGTTACTATCCTTCATGGCTGCGCCACCGTATTTAACTACAACGGTGCGACCTGCGAATTGTTGAATGTAAGGTAGTGCTTCGCTGAGAACTTGGACGCGATTAGCTTCAGCTTGCCTGATGTACTCGGTATCGTTCATGATGATCAGGGGATGGAATTAAATCAAAGCTTTATTATCATAGGAAATTCCCAGTTTAATTAATTTGGCGATCGGGAAATTTCTGGTTTAATGACGCTGGGAATAGCTGCGATTATTCGCGTTGTAATCTGCTCTGGAGTTTCTTCTGCTAAAATATTTATATGCAAATCTGCTTGTTTGTAAAGAGGAAGCCGTTGGATTAGCAGCGATCGCAATTTATCTTCTAGGTCAACATCTTGGAGTAATGGTCTTGTCGTATCCTCAGTTAAACGTTTAAACAGTAATTCTAGTGGGACATCTAACCAAACGATCAAACCGTGATGTAAGTAACTCCAATTCTCTCTTTGCAGTACAATACCGCCACCAGTAGCGATCGCCAACTGAGTAAAAGCACAAACTTGAGCTAAAACATTACTCTCTAACTTACGAAACGCAGCTTCACCCTCTTGAGCAAATATCTCATTGATAGATTTACCTGCGGCTTGGACAATCACCGCATCAATATCAATAAACCGATAAGCAAATTTTTGTGCGAGTAGATTACCAATGGTAGTCTTACCAGCGCCCATCATCCCAATCAGATAAATATTCGTTCCTTTTAATAAACTATTCACTTTTTAGTGTTACTCCTATTGTCTGGAAAATCCTCGTCTTCAGCAAAAAAATCCCAGTCATCATCCTCAGTGGCTTCAGTATTTGGCTGCTTGTAAGGAGGTACAATTACTCGGTAATCAGCATCGTAAACAGATTCAGTTTTGCCTACAGCCGTATTTTTGGGGTCTTGATAGCTAAAGGAATAGCTAGAACTAGATGATGGTGAGGATTTCTCTTGTGAATTTTCGTCCACATCCCAATCGTCTTCATTTGTATTTCTCTCCCAATCATCAACTTGATGATTATATTTACTTTGACTGGTTGAAGATGGAGAATTTTGGGGTCTTGGTGTTGTTTGTTCCCTGGTAAATGTCCGAGCCTGTGGTCGGCTACTATCGGTTTGGGGAATTTTTATAGGGTTAATAACTAATTTAAATAACTTATTAATTAATATAGACGTACCAGCACCAGCAAGGAGGCTAGACAAAATCCACAAAGCCAATGGTAATGGCTGAGTTCGCATACCAAAAAATACTAGTGGTAGCGCAGGCGAAAAGTTTTGGACTAGAAAAAGTGTTAATCCGCCCAATAAAAATATTAATATAATTAAGCGAATTACATCCATACACTAATCAATGGCCTTGCCAACGTTGAAGAGGAACGCAGGAAATACTAAATTGATCCAAAGCGCGTGCAACAACAAAATCAACTAAATCCTCAATAGTCCGAGGATCGTGATACCAAGCAGGAATAGCCGGAACAATTTTGACTCCAGCTTCGGCTAATGCTGTTAAATTACGCAGATGAATTAAGCTGAAAGGAGTTTCTCTGGGAACAATTACCAGCATTTGCCCCTCTTTAATTTGCACATCTGCTGCTCGTTCTAATAAATCAGAACTCAAGCCCACTGCTATTTTAGCCACTGTACTCATACTACATGGGATAATTATCATCCCCAAAGTCTGATAAGAACCACTAGCAATATTAGCACCAACATCGCTCCAACGATGACAGCATAGCTGACCGAGTGTGCTGACTCCAGCCTGCTCCCGCCAGAATTGCTGTTGTCGAGATGGTTCTGGTGGTAGATGAATACCTTGCTCGGCTTGCCAGACTGTATAAGTAGATTTGGAAGCAACTAACTCAATGCTATATTCAGCTTCCAGGAGAAATTTCAGGGTGCGAACAGCGTAAATGAGTCCTGACGCACCTGATACTCCCAAAATTAAGGGTTTAGTTTTATTTGACACGCATCTTATCCAGGGATGTTATTCCTCATCAGCATAAGGGTCTAAATCAATAGATTTCATGTGAGGTGATAAGTAAATATCGGCTGGGTCTTCATTCATCATATTAGCTCCTGAGCCTTTAACTACACCATCCATACCCACAGTGACTAAATCAATTTGTTGGCGATAATAATCGACACTCTTGACTTGGACAACTACTTGGTCTCCCAATCTATAGGAAGCACGATTTTTTCGACCAAATAGAGCTTGTTGTCGAGCACGATATTCATACCAATCGTCTTTAAGAGAACTCACATGTACTAGTCCTTCTACGCGTAGGGGCAAATTGGGGTTAGCACTAATTTCCATGCTTGTAGCTGGGACTTCGATTTCCACAAAGAAACCATAGGACTGAACACCAGTAATCACGCCAGAAAATACTTGTCCAATTCGCTGTTTCATTAACGAAGCCCTTTGCAATCCCGCTAAATCAGCTTCGGCTTCTTGGACTTCCTTTTCTCTGTCGTTGATCTGCACTATAACTCTGGTTAAATCACTTTGGAGTTCTTGCTGTAGTTCTGGGGGAAGGACATTCCAATTGATTTCCGTATGGCTGGAAGAATGGCGGAGGTTGACACGTTCTTTGACACGAGTATTGCGGCGATCGCGCCCATGTTCTAGGAGCATATGGTATACTCTTTGCATCAACATGTCAGGGTAACGACGCAAAGGAGCAGTGAAATGTAGATACTCGGTTAAAGCTAAACCGAAATGTGAACTTTTGCTGGTGCTATACACTGATGGTTTCAAAGTGTCTTGGAGCAAATAGGTGAGAACTTGCTCGGAGGGAGATTCAGAGAAAGCCCGTGTTAAATGTTGATAATCCAAAGGCTGAATATCTACTTCTGGATCTAGAGTTAATTCTACCCCTAAATTAATTGCCAGTTTCAGCATTTCCTGGACATCTTCCATATCAGGTGTCCCTTGGACTCGCCAAATAGCAGGGACTCCTAAAGCACTGAGGTGGTTAGCCATAAATTGATTTACCAACAGTACTAACTCTGTTAATAGGGACCTTAAGGGTAAATCATTGACGACGACAGCCCCCATGATCCCCTCATCAAAGTAGGGATTTTGGCTGGGAGGTAAATTCAATTGCAAACTACCCCGGTTTAAGCGAACTTGTTTGAGCGATTTGCTCAAAGCGGCTAAATCGGTTAATAGCTGAATACTTTCCGGGGATACATTGGGGGATTGGGACGCCAAAATTGCTTCTGCTTGCTTTTGGTTCAGTGTTGTGTCCACGTTGATCACACTGGGAAGAATTTCTCCATCTATGACTTCTCCTGATAAAGGATTAATGGCGATCGCAAAAGAGAGCGCTAGGCGATCGCTACCTGGGACTAAAGAACAGCGTTCAGCAACAATCTCTGGCAACATGGGGAGGAGTAATTCCCCTAAATAAACCGAGCGACCCCGCTTGAGAGCTTCTCTATCTAAGGGTTCATCTGACTGGATATAGTGGGAAACATCAGTAGTATGCACAATTAAACGCCAACTGGTGCTGGTGGTTTTTTCCAAACTCAAGGCATTTTCCACCAAGTAAGAGTCACCCGTTACCGATGAAATAGTCAATGTAAATAAATTACGTAGGTCAGTGCGATTTTTTAAATCCGCTTTTAATAGCTTTCTGGGTAATCTAGCTGCTGCATCCAGGATATGGTCTGGAAATGTTCGGGATAAGTCATGCTTACATGTAACTAAATCTATATCAGCTGCTGCTTCGGCATCGCTACCCAGAATTTGCACAACTCTCCCTAATGGGGGATATTGGGCTAATGGATAACGCAAAACCTCTACATGAGCCAAATGGTCAATTGCTTCATCCAACTTCATGCCGTTGGTTTGTAATTTCAGTTCAAACAACAGCCTGTCATCTAAGGGGACAGCTCGAAACCCACTTTCCACTGGTTTGATCCTAGCCAGTAAAGTGTGATTAGAACGCTCCAGAATTAACTTGACTTCACCTTCAGGAGAGCGCCGACGACTACCTTCTTTCAGCACTCTGACTAAAACCCGGTCTCCATTCCAAGCGTTACTCAAATGGCTTTCACGGATGTAAATATCTTCCGACCCTTCAACATCCTGAATCGCAAAACAAAAACCTTTACTAGAGCAACGCAGTTTAGCTTCAATTAGTCCCTCTTCGGTCACGCGGCGGTATTTACCGCGATCTTTGACCAAAATCCCTACTTTTTCCAGCACCTCCAAAATAATTTGCAGTTTTTCTAAACTCTCTTCATCTTCACAACCTAGTTTCTTTTCTAAAACCTTACGAGCTACCAATTTATCATCGGTGAAATTGGCAAGGAGTGTAGCGATTGAAAATTCCATGCAGTGAACCGACCTCTGGTCAAAATATCATTTTCTGTTTAATCTGGGTCTTCCCTATATCCCGTCTCCAGACGCTAGCTGCAAACAAATTGCCTATAGTTCTGTGTCAGAGGAAGACTCGCTCTGTAGCTTCTCACTGCACGATCATCTCAGAGTGAGTACGCGTTAAACTTTCTTTACCTAAACAATTGTACATGACGCTCTTTATACTCTGCTGGTAAACCTCATGTTCCCATATTGTAGAATTGGTTACAATGAGATAAGTAACTTAACAGGCAGTGAGGGCGAACCTTACCTTTATTATTGTAGATTTAGAGTACACTTCCAAAGAAATACTTCTAGATATCGAATTGGGTTATTAGTATAGCATTGAATTGTAAACCACCCAAAGTTGACCAGTAGCTGTAGGAGCAAAAATTTTGCTTAAAAAACAGCTGCTACAATCAAAGACAAAGATAGATTCAGGACATGAGCGCGTTATTTTGGTGTACACAACAGGTGATCAAAATAGATTTAGATTTGGTGGCTTTATTATGTTGGCTCAATTCCAGAGCTTATATCCCAACGGCAGTATTATCTCTGAATTAGTACAAATTTTTCAAGGAAAATACATTGTCCGAGTCAGCGTGCAAATAGAAGGCATTACTCGCGCTACTGCTATGGCGGCTGCAGAAACTGTAGAAGTTGCTGAAGACCTAGCCAGAGATCGGGCGTTAGTAGTTTTGGGAATACAGCAAGAAGACGCTCCCAAAATTGATCCCAATGACTTACAGGAGACCACAGATGTTATCGATAGTCAATGGTTAGCAGATAGACATCTGAAAGTTTCTCCCCACCCTAGCATCGAACTTGAAGATGATATCCACAGTAAAAGCACAAGCATTGGTTATAACAAAAATAACAACCAATTCTTGAGTCAAGACTTTTCTGTGCCTATCCTAAAAGAGCAACCGACGGACACTTTAGTCGCAAGCACAGACAATTTCTCCAGTAAACAGGTTGAAAATCCGCTCTTAAATCCACCATTGCTGGAAAATCCTATTAGTAATGTTACACCTTTTATTCCTCGCAGTTATCATCATCAGGAAGAAACTCAGCTTGCGGGGACGAAAGAAGGAAAAAAGCACCAAGAGCCAATTAACCTATCTGATGTGATTGCGAAAACAGATGTGGAAATGCAACGTTTAGGCTGGACACAAGAGCAGGGACGGGACTATCTGAAGAAAACTTATAGTAAACAAAGTCGTCGTTTCCTGAGTGAAGTAGAGTTACTGGACTTTCTCAGATATCTAGAAACTCAACCAGACCAACTACCTGGATTTTAAGGGAGGGGAGCAGGGAGCAAGATAATTGACTCTTGTATAGTATTGCTCAATTTATTGAGTACCTTTTCTCCTACTCCCGATCCCTTTTTTAAACTACTGCCATTGGGCGTATCCCAACAGCGTGACGGTCAATCACTTGGTCAATCAAACCGTATTCTTTGGCTTCTTCTGGAGACATAAAGAAATCACGCTCAGTATCCTCAGCAATTCGTTCTATGGGCTGACCTGTATGTTCAGCTAAGTACTCATTCAACCGCTGCTTGTGATACAAAATTTCTCTGGCTTGGATTTCAATATCAGTCGCTTGTCCTTGAGCGCCCCCCAGCGGTTGATGAATCATAATCCGGGAATGGGGTAAACTCATCCGTTTCCCTTTAGCGCCCGCACTGAGGAGAAAAGCTCCCATGCTTGCTGCTAATCCAGTACAAATAGTACAGACATCAGGGCGGATATGCTTCATTGTATCAAAAATTCCCATTCCAGCTGTCACCGAACCGCCAGGAGAGTTAACATACATATAGATGTCTTTCTCTGGGTCTTCAGCATCTAAAAACAGCAATTGAGCAACAATCAAGTTAGCAAGGCTGCTATCAACCTGTTGTCCTAAGAAAATAATCCGCTCACGCAGTAAGCGTGAGTAAATATCAAAGGCGCGTTCGCCCCGACCCGATTGTTCAATAACTATAGGAATCATTAAGCCTGCTGTATATTGTCGCTATTTTCCACTTATTCTATCGATGAAGCATGATGTGAGCAACGTGATAAGTATCTATACTCAAGTGGATAGAGAGTTCTAGATAGATCTACTAGCCGGAAATTAGGAAAAACTCTAGTATTTATCCCCTTTTTTAGCTAACACGACTCGATCTACCATCATACAGTCGGAAAAATCAGAATTTAACTTGTATTTAAAACTTGAGACCAAATTTCAGACCAAATTTCAGACGTTCTGGCTGAAATGCCATTTATGATCGAGGGTTAACCATTATGATAGAAAGATTTATACAAGCTGCTTTAATAACATGTTTACTTTACTCAATGGCCGGATTGAGTCCAAATAATAAAATTCCTACCAAAACTATTTCGCCTATGTCAGAAGTACCGCTATCTATACTTAGCTCTCGGTTACATGCCATTAATTGAATAATGAGAAACTTATCAGCCATAATCCTGGCGGGAGGGAAAAGTTCCCGTATGGGTAGGGATAAAGCCCTAATTTCTCTGCAAGGAATACCTTTATTGCAGAGAATTTGTCATCTTGCTTCATCCTGTACAGATATTGTTTATATAGTCACTCCTTGGCCAGAACGCTATCAACATTTATCTCTACCTGATTGTGAATTTATTTGCGAAACCTCTATACTCCCTTTACCCTATACTCATGGGCCTTTAGTGGGTTTCGCTCAAGGACTCAAACAAGTAAAAACGGATTGGGTGTTGTTGTTAGCCTGTGATTTACCTAAGTTGAGGCTGGATGTATTTCAGGATTGGGGACAAAAACTGCCAACGGTAGAATCGGGAGCGATCGCTTATCTAGCCCGTCATCCCCAAGGGTGGGAGCCTTTATGTGGTTTTTATCGGCGTCGTTGTTTACCCGAACTGATGGATTTTATCTACTCAGGTGGGAGGTCCTTCCAGGATTGGTTAAAACATCATTCAGTAGCGGCTTTCCCTCTGTCAGAACCGGAAATCTTATTTAACTGTAATACACCAGAGGATTTACGGAAATTAGCCCTCGACTGAAGAGTTTTTTGTCTTGTTATGATTTACATATACAATACCGTCTAAATTAGGGGGTAATTTTGAATCCAACAGGGAAAAAAATTGGCATCATTGGTGGTGGTACAACTGGGTTATATTTGGCTATTCTTTTACAAAACCAGGGTTTTGAGGTTTCTGTATTTGAACGTACACCACAAGCAAGGGTCGAAGGTTGTGGGATTTTATTAATACCTAATGGCTTGGAAGCTCTGGCATTTCACAGTCGCCAATTGTGCGATCGCGTCATGCAATCTGGGGTGAAAGTGCGGACTTACGAGTTTCGCAGTTTATCGGGTCAAGTCGTTAACACTGAATCTGCAAAAGACACAGAAATTGAGTCTGGTTTTCCCAGTTTGACAATTCATCGAGAACATATTACTCAGACTTTACTGTCTCTAGTTCCGACGCAATGTTTACATTTTAATTCCTATCTGCACCAGGTTGAGTCCCAAGAAAACCGGGTGATAGCCAAGTTCCAAAATGGTACTCAATGGGAAGGCGATTTATTAGTAGGTGCGGATGGGTTAAATTCTCAAGTGCGGAATTTTGTCGTACCTGGAATTAAACCCGCCTATTTAGGGGATATGGTCTGGCGAGGCGTTTTACCCAGTACAGAAGTTTGTCCCGATGGTTATTTTATTGTCTATATTCGCGCTCATGGTGTTTACGCAAATGCTTTTGATATTGGTCATGGACGGTTACATTGGGGCTTTTTTATTGAGTTTGACCAACCGGAAGATGAGTTGGGTCTCTTAGTCCCGAAAAATTGCGCAATTCCCACAGATGAATTGCAGAAGCTTCCTGATGTCATGCGTCAGACAATTGAAATTACTCCACCAGAAAATATAGTTTGTCGATACTCTTATGATCTTGACCCGTTACCACAAATAGTGTCAGGAAATATAGTACTTTTGGGAGATGCAGCACATGCAAAAAGTCCAACTCGCGCTCAGGGTATGAGTAGTGGACTTCAAGATGCTGTGTTGTTAGCAAAATATCTAAATTCCGCTGCAACAATTCCAGTAGCATTAGCAGGTTATCAAAAAGAAAGATTGCCCGTTGTGCATGAATTGCAGCTGACAAGTCGCCTGAAAAGCCAAACAACTGGTCGGAAGAAGAAAGTCTGACCATATGAGTGGTTTTTCCGTAGTATGGTTAAATTATAGCCAAAGCTTTGGAATTGTGTAAGCTATGTCAAATAATCAGCGATCGCTGACTAACTATGATTCTACCCTGATCAACAAAGTAGTCACCCAAGCTTGCCAAGCAATTATTTGTATTCATCAACAGCAGCCAGAATTACTAGTGGAAAAATATAGAAATATCCATTGGCAAAACAGCGCTAATCAAGTTGCTTTAAAAGATAAATTTACCGAATTACTCAGCCAAACTAAAAGCTGGGAAGGATTACAACAAAAATTAGAATTTTATCTGAGAGCGCTGTTACTTCCTGATTCATTCAATTCTCCAATATTAAAAGAATTAATTGGTAGTATTGAAAAACTTAATCCTCTAATATCTGAACTTAAGGAACCATTAAACCTTACCATTAATACTACTTGGCAACAATTCAAAATTGCTATTTTGCTTTTGGATGCCGAAAACTTACAAATTAGTACATATACAGAAAAGTTTTTAGCTACAATTTGCACTTGTCCTATTCAAGTAAAGATCGCCTTTGCTAATTGGAGCAATCGGGGTAAATTAGATGTGGATTTACACGAACGCGGTTATGATTTGATTCATGTTCCCTCTGGGAGAGATAATGCTGATGGGAAAATGATCGCTTTTGGGTCTTCAATCCACGAGCGCTATCCCAATGTCAAGGAAGTTTTTGTCTGCTCATCAGATAAAGTGATGACTAATTTATGCAATAATCTTCAGCAACGTGGACTGATAGTATATCAAGTTAGTCAGCAAGGAGAAAATATCCGTCTCTTTAATAGTCTCACCGGCAAAATTATTAGTCATAATCTCAAACATTCGCCTGATATTCCTGATGTAGATCAGTTAATTGTATATATTAAATCTATCATAAAAGATGAACAGAAACGCACAAATAGCCATTGGATCAAACTTTCTATAATCTCTAATTTATTCAAAAATAAATATAAATTAACTATTACTCAAGTTTTATACAAACATTTTCCTGGAAAGAAGACTAGAGATTTATTTACTAGCTATCCTACTGATTTTGTAGTTCATCAAATCGATGAAACCTCTGAATTGTTTGTGACAGTTTTTGAAAACCTTCAACCTCAGAATTCTGGATTAAATATTGAAAAATATGATCTGTCAACTGATATTTCTTCTCAAGCGGATTTGGAACAAGCTCTGAAGAAAATTATCATTGATTTAACTGGCGCAACTCCCAATATTTATATCAATGTAGGTATTTTGGGCAGTAAATTTCGGCATAAATATGGCAAGTCTATTACTGACCAAATTAAAGAATTACAACTTAGTAGTAAATTTATGAAGTTTTTGCACTCTTGTAGTTCCTTTGAAATCAGACAAACAGCTAAAGGATGGGAAGTAAGGTTAAGTAGGGTGTAGGGTGTGGGGTGTAGGGAAAAGATCAGGAAAAATACTATAATAATTGTACTCTGTAAAGAAATGTAAAAATTATGATCCAGGATTATGATGCAAATTGATCATGTTCACTTCTATGTAGAAGATGCGCGAAAGTGGCGGGATTGGTTTGTCAATTCTCTTGGTTTTCAAGGATTAACCAGTTCAATTTTCCCTTGTTTTTCCGCCAGGGGAAAATTACCTGACACTTGTACAGAAGTTGTGCAAAATGGTGCTGTGCGATTTTTACTATCTTCGCCAGTTTTCCCTACAAGTCCAGTGGCTGAGTTTTTAACTAAACATCCACCTGGTGTAGCTGATGTAGCTTTTGCTGTGGGGAACATAACAGCAGCGATCGCTCTAGCTGAAACTAATGGAGCGAAAATTCTCCAACCTATTGAGGATATTGGATTCTGTAAATATGCTCAAGTAGCCGCTTGGGGAAGTTTAACTCATACATTGATTGAGCGCCCTGTAAGTCAGCTAGAATTGATCATCGACCATGGCTCTGACTGTGACTTTACTGTCATCGATCATCTGGTTTTAAATGTGGCGATCGGGGATTTAGAACCTGCTATGAGTTGGTACGAGAAAATATTCAATTTTCAACCGCAACAAGCGTTTAAAATTAAAACGGATTACTCTGGTTTATCCAGCCAAGTCATGGTATCCCCTAACGGACATATACAATTACCCATCAATGAGCCGACTTCTCCCAATTCACAAATTCAGGAGTTTCTGGATGTTAATCAAGGTTCTGGAATTCAACATATCGCCTTAGCTACAACTAATCTGATTAGCGCGATCGCCAAATTTCGTGCGGCTGGTTTATCTTTTCTTGCTGTACCGCCAACCTATTACTTGTGTTTACCACAAGAAATTAAATTTTTGCTCAGTCCCGCAGAATTCGAGGCGATCGCTACACAAGAAATTCTCGTTGATTGGCAAAAAGATGTTCCTCTAGATGGATTGTTATTACAAATTTTTACTCAGCCCATTTTCAGCCAACCGACTTTTTTCTTTGAATTTATTGAACGCCGTTGTGGCGCTGCTGGTTTTGGGGAAGGAAATTTCCGCGCTCTATTCACCGCGATGGAAATGGAACAAATGAGAAGAAGTCGGGAGTCGAGGTAAAATTAAATGCTAATTCACTTTCTCTAGTTTCATGTTTAGACTAATTACAGATTTTGATGGTCCGATTATGGATGTATCTGAGCGTTATTATCGAGTTTATCGATTCTGCTTGGAAACAACTCGTTACCCTGACCAACCAGTTAAGGAACTGACAAAATCCCAATTCTGGGAATTGAAGCGATCGCAAGTTCCAGAAAAACAGATTGCTTTCTTATCTGGCTTAGATGAAACTCAATCTCAAGCATTTCACCAACTCCGACGCCAAACAGTACATACAGAACCATATTTTCAATATGATACTTTAGTCCCAGAAGCAATAGCAGCACTAATTAAAGCACAACAAGCTGGGGTAGACTTGGTTGTAATGACTATGCGCCGTGTGCGTGAATTGGGATACGCTTTTGCTAAATATAGCAGTTTAAACGAGATTTTTCCGCCAAATCGCCGTTATTGTTTGAGTAATGACTATGTAAAAACTGGCGATATTCACGATAAACCATTATTGATGGCTAGAGCTATGACCGAATTACCCCAAGTCGCTGGTACTTGGATGGTGGGAGATACAGAGGCGGATATTACCGCCGCTAAAACACATGGTATTTATGTGGTTGCTGTAGAGAGTGGTATTCGCGATCGCACCCAGCTGGAAATCTATCAACCTAACTTAATAGTCAAGGATTTGACCTCCACCATAGATTTACTCCTCTCTTTCTCCCCTAGCGTAAAAAGCTGCTAACCAACCACATCAAAATAAAAGTTAGGACTGTAGAAAATTGATTCTGCGTCAAATGGATAAATGCTATTTGCTGTAATAACCAAGGAGCAATTAACGCTCCTACAATTAAACCGATGATTAAACTGGACAGTGTGAGTAAAACTGACCTACCAAATTTATTTTCTTTGCGGTTAAGAAAATAGATACTCACTCCAACTCCGACTACCAACACCAACTGCAGGATTGAGTCCCCACCAAAGGAGTATGAAAACACATCTGTTACAATCAAACCAAAATACCAAGCTCCTGGTACATATATATCCTTTGCTGTTGGTTGGTCTAAAATTCTTTGTAGCCATAACGGGGATCGCTCACGGGGGAGTGGATTTTCTCTTACAGGGGATGGCGATCGCATATCTGGAAATCGAATCCGCTCAGGTACTTTAATCTTACCTTCTTGGCGCATTCTCAAGCGTTCCATTAAAATCGCATCATAAGCTGCTTCAATCATTTCTAGATTCTTGCTATCACCACTATATTGCTCCAGCAGGCGATTGCGAGCATCCTGAACTTCATCGAAGCTAGAATCTTCTGATACCCCAAGTTTTTCGTAGGGATTTTGATCACTCATGGGAGATTATTACTTTAGCTTCAGTCAGGGGCGGTCTTCTATAGAAAAAAACAACTAGATTTTATTTTCAGCAAAACAGACATTGCTTAAACTCAAGGTTTCTCCTTTTAGCCAAGATATAAAGTAGTAAAATGTGACAGTTTGTTTGACCCCACAATTCTAATTATAGTAACTCTAACATATTGTCATGCCTCCGTGTATAGCTTCCGTTCACACAAGACAAATTATGGCTAAATTATGGCTAAATTGTGGACAAATTATGGACAAATAGATTTTTGCAGGATTTGAGACACAACGGGAGTAAGAAAGTAGCTACTTGTACGCTGCTTTGTGTTATAAATCTGTATATCTACTAAAAAACCAACCTTAGTCTAGCTCTTTACTGAAATCCTTAACTTTTAGATCTGCGGCTATGCTAAATAGGGGCCGAGCTATTCTGGCTCTGCTCGTGACTCTTGTTCATCATCTGTAAATTTATGATGACAGTTTATTTGAATAATCAGGATAATCTTACCTCCCCCTTGTAGATTCTTTGTAGATTCTTTGTAGATTCTTTATTGAAGCCAAAGTAAAAGATTGCGTAAATACGCCATCTCTCTAGTTAATCCTCTGAATTGTTGTGCAAAGTGATGGTCATGGCTCCTGCCAAGATTCTTGTAGTTGATGACGACCCTGCGGTTCGGAATTTAATCCAACGCTTTTTGATTAAACAGAACTACCAAGTAGAAGCAGCTGTTGATGGTAAGACGGCTCTAGCTCTATTTGAGCAATTTAACCCGGACTTGGTAATTCTAGATGTCAATTTACCAGATGTAATCGGCTTTAACCTCTGTCAAGAGATGCAAAGTCGTAATGGTGTTTTCGTGCTGATGCTGACTAGCCGTGCTGATGAAGCTGACAAAATTCGCGGTTTCTCTAAAGGGGCTGACGATTATCTCACTAAGCCATTCGGGTTAGGCGAGCTAGAAGTTAGAGTAGCAGCAATTTTGAGACGCCAGCGCGTTGTAACTAATGTGGAGCAGAAGCGCCTAATTTTTGAAAAGCTGATGATCGATCCGGTTAGACGGGAAGTGACACTTAATGCTCAATTAGTGCCATTGACTGCTCTGGAATTTGATCTGTTGCATTTTTTAGCTAGCCATCCAGGTCGAGTTTGGCGACGGGCTGAATTGATTCAACAAGTATGGGACTATGAATACGTGGGGGACCAGCGGGTTGTGGACGTTCATATCGGTCAAATTCGCAAGAAAATCGAAGCTGATATCGAACAACCTACCTTAATTCAAACTGTCCGTGGTGTAGGTTATAAGTTCGAGTTACCTAGTTGAAGTCGGGGTGTAAATACACCCTGTTTTTCACTTCCGCCGCTCTTGTAATTTCTGATAAACTGCCTTGATATCAACTTGATGGTGGGCTAAGGCAACCAGGGTATGATAAAATAGGTCGGCAACTTCCGCAGCAATTTCTTCCGCTGCATTGTCCTTACAAGCCATCACGACTTCGGCGCTTTCCTCCCCAATTTTTTTCAAGATTTTATTATCTCCACCCGCTAATAATTTACAGGTGTAGGAGTTTTCTTGAGGATGGTCACGGCGATCGCAAATAGTTTGAAACAATTGAGATAAGGCATCTGGTGGAGGGGGAACGATTTTTCCCTCGATCTGATGAAAGCAGCTGCGTTCACCCGTATGGCAAGCTATATCTCCTATCTGTTCCACCACCATCAGCAGAGCATCGCTATCACAGTCATAACGAACACTCTGGAGTTTTTGGATATGTCCAGAGCTGGCTCCCTTGTGCCATAACTCCTGACGGGAGCGACTCCAAAACCAAGTTTCTCTGGTAGCGAGAGTTTTTTCTAAAGATTCTCGATTCATCCAAGCCATCATCAATACGGTACCGTCCAAATAGTCTTGGACAATTGTTGGAACTAAACCCCGCTCATCATAACGAATTTTTTCCACCGGGATGCTGGCTGGGAGTAAAGATAGATCAGGAAGAGACATACAATGCTTAGTTGACTGTTGACTGTTGACTGTTGACGGTTTACAGTTGACAGTCAACACATGATTACCTAATTGATTAATTCTAAATTTAATTCTAATTATATTCTAGACATTTTCGGTATTGTTTCCACCTATCCTAAGATAGAAGTCCTCTTTTATTCCCTTTTTTCAGGAGTAAACTTTGGTAAATACCACGATTAAAACCACAAGATCGCAAGAAATCTTTGCCTCTGCCCAAAATTTGATGCCAGGAGGAGTTAATTCTCCTGTGCGTGCTTTCAAATCAGTTGGTGGACAACCGATAGTTTTTGATCGCGTTAATGGCGCTTATATTTGGGATGTAGATGGTAACAAATATATCGATTACGTAGGTAGTTGGGGACCTGCTATTTGTGGTCATGCTCATCCAGAAGTAATTGCTGTACTACACACAGCCTTAGATAAAGGCACTAGCTTTGGTGCTCCCTGTTTACTAGAAAACACCCTGGCTGAAATGGTGATTGCGGCTGTTCCCAGTATTGAAATGGTGCGCTTTGTCAATTCTGGGACTGAAGCCTGTATGGCTGTATTACGCCTAATGAGAGCTTTCACCAATAGAAATAAGATCATCAAATTTGCTGGCTGTTATCACGGTCATGCTGATATGTTCTTAGTCCAAGCTGGTTCTGGTGTAGCTACATTAGGTTTACCTGATTCACCAGGAGTACCCAAATCCTCAACTAGTGATACCTTAACAGCACCCTTTAATAATTTGGCGGCTGTAGAAGCCCTATTTGCTGATCACCGCGACCAGATTGCTGGTGTGATTCTGGAGCCAGTTGTGGGGAATGCTGGATTTATTCCCCCAGATGACAGGTTTTTAACAGGATTACGGGATTTAACTCGGCAAAATGGAGCATTATTGGTATTTGACGAAGTGATGACTGGGTTTCGCATTGCTTACGGTGGTGCTCAGCAGAAATTTGGCATTGTTCCTGATTTGACAACATTAGGTAAAGTTATCGGTGGCGGATTGCCAGTTGGTGCTTATGGAGGACGTAGTGAAATTATGTCCATGATTGCCCCATCGGGACCTGTGTATCAAGCGGGAACTCTATCTGGTAATCCCTTAGCTATGACGGCTGGGATCAAAACGCTAGAATTACTCCAAAAGCCAGGTACTTATGAGTATCTGGAACGCATTACCCAGAAACTAACTCAGGGGCTATTACAATTAGCTCAAACGAGTGGTCATGGTGCTTGTGGTGGATCTATCAGTGCTATGTTTGGTTTGTTCTTTACGCCAGGACCAGTGAATAATTACGAAGATGCTAAAAAGTCCGATACAGCATTATTCGCAAGATTTCATCGTGGTATGTTAGAGCAAGGTGTTTATTTAGCACCATCCCAATTTGAAGCAGGTTTCACTTCTTTAGCTCACACTGATGAAGATATTGAATATACTTTAGCTGCGGCTAAACAAGTGTTCTCCAATATATAGCAAAAAAGCTGAAAACACAAGGGAAATTCCACTATAAATAGAGTTAATTACATAATTTATTATATAATTTAATTTGTGTAATTAACTCCGACTATCTTCTGAGACAGTGGCAGCTTGTTTAAAGAAATTTGGAGTAACAATGAAACTAGTGAATTTCAGCTTAAATACTGATAATTTTGTAGTCATTATTGCATATTTGTTATGCGATAATGATTAACAAGGTGGAATTTAGAGTTCAATTCTCCCTCTCCTCCTATTTTTGCTTCCAGCGAGTTAACAGCGCATGAGCTACTGCTTGAATCCCAACTGTTCCCATCCTAAAAATGCTGGTTCTCCATTAAATTGTGAGTCTTGTGGCTCACCTCTATTGTTGTATGGTCGTTATCGGGTGATTCAACCATTAGGTCAAGGTGGTTTTGGCGCAACTTTTTTAGCTCAAGATGAAATTCTCCCAGGAACACCTAGCTGTGTGATTAAGCAACTCCGTCCCTCAGGTAGCGCGCCACATGTACTGCAGATGTCTAAGGAACTATTTGAGAGAGAAGCCAAAACTCTAGGTAAAATCGGTAATCATCCTCAAATACCTAGCCTGTTAAACTACTTTGATGTCGAAGAGCAGTTTTATTTGGTTCAAGAGTATATTAGTGGAGCTACTCTCCAACAAGAGGTGAAGAAAAATGGTCTCTATAGCGAAGCTGGCGTAAAACAGTTTCTCAGCGAGATTTTGCCTTTACTACAATACATTCACGAACGGAAAGTGATTCATCGTGATATCAAACCAGCTAACTTGATTCGGCGATCGCAGGACGCAAGACTGGTACTGATAGACTTTGGAGCCGTAAAAAATCAAGTCAGTCAAATAGCAGCCAATCCCTCAGAACAGACAGCTTTAACTGCTTATGCTATTGGTACTCCTGGTTTTGCACCACCAGAACAGATGGCTATGCGTCCAGTCTATGCTAGTGATATCTACGCAGTAGGAGTAACATGTATTTATTTACTAACTGGTAAAACTCCTAAAGATTTAGAATACAACCCCACAACAGGCGAGATGATGTGGGCAAAAATTGTCCATGTGAGCGACCACTTTAAAAATGTGTTGAGCAAAATGATGGAAGTCTCCGTTCGTAATCGCTATCAGTCATCGAATGAAGTACTGAGGGCTTTAGAGATGGAGCCTTACTTGGATAGTCTAGCTAAAAGCTTAATTAGTAAGCCTGATAGTGGTAACCAAGAACGTCCAAATAATCGCTCTGGTATTACTCCTAGCTATCCTAATTCTAATCCTAATTCTAATCCTACTAGTGATAGGGTGGCACAAGTAGCGGCTGCTATTCGTGCTAGCCGTGCTAAAATAGGTGGTGATGTATCTGGGATAACTACTAAGAGGGGTTCATCAGGTGGGTCAGTAGCTAAATCTAATCCAGTAGTCAGCAGCAATGCTAATCAAGGTGAACGTAAATTCGACTCCCAGACTTTGTTAAAAGCTTATCTTAAAGGCAGAAGAGATTTTTCACTCCGCAATTTGCGGTTGTTGAATTTGGCTGGAGCTGACCTTTCTGGAGCTAATTTTCATTCAGCGCAATTAGAAAAAATTAACCTCCAAGAAGCGGACCTTCATGATAGCGATTTTGGTAAAGCTTCTTTGAATAAGGCAAATCTCAAAGATGCCAATTTGACTAAAGCGTATCTCAGTCATGCTGACTTAGAAGGGGCGGATTTAAGAGGTGCTAACTTGAGTTATGCTTATATGGCTCAGGCTAATCTACGCGGTGCTAATTTGTGTGGTGCTAATCTAACTGGGGCTAAAGTCTCTGATGAGCAGTTGTCACTCGCTAAAACAAATTGGCTGACAGTGCGCCCTAATGGTAAGCGTGGCTTGCTGTAATCCATAAAACCAGGGAACAGGGAACGGGGAACAGGGAACAGTAGAATCCCTCAGTTTTAATTAATGTTTTTATTTTTTGTCATAAATAAATTTAGTTGCTCTAAACCCCAAAATTCGGGCAGGTTTTTCTTGCTGTTCCCTGTTCCCTGTTCCCTGTTCCCTCTTAACTGTCTAGTTGAATGACCATCTTTTTTTATAAAGTTTGTCAGCCTTATGGCTGTTTTTCTAATTTTTCTCCCCATCCTATCCAGATCGCAGGGACTTATTGGTCAACAGTTGAGCATTACTATCAAGCTCAAAAATTTGTTGGTAGCCCAGATGAGTCAATTATACCATTGATTCAAACTGCTGCTACTCCTGAGGAGGCGGCAGCTTTAGGACGTTGTGATATTCGATATATCCGCTTAGACTGGAAACAAGTGAAGATTCCTGTAATGCGGGAAGCAGTATTGAAAAAATTTCTGATTCATATAGAAATTAGAGAAATTCTTTTGCTCACAGGTAATGAAATATTAGTAGAAAATTCCCCAACAGATTATTTTTGGGGTTGTGGTGCGAATAAATCTGGCGAAAATCACCTGGGGAAGATTCTCATGAGTGTACGGGAACAACTCCGTCATCTACCTATAGACTAAGAAACCCAGACTAAGAAAACCGATGCTGCGCTAGACTAAGTTAACAAACTGTAATAAATCAGTTTTCAGGTGTTTTCTCAGATTTGCCATGAAGTTGATTTTTGAACCATCGGTTCCGGTCAAGGTCGAAAAAATGAAGCAACGAGTACGATGGATGCATCCTACGATTAAAAACCGAGGTATTGACCAAACTTCTTTGGTTTTAGATGATGCTACCCAGGAAAGTCCCGAATTTTCCTTTATGGTGATTGGTGATACTGGGACTAAATCCGACCCGCAACATCACCCTCAAAGACAAGTAGCGCAGATGATGTTGGCACACTGGGATAAATGCCGCTTTGTTTTACACACCGGAGATGTGATCTATGTAGTAGGATCGCGTGAATATTACCCAGGAAATTTTATTGATCCTTATCGGGAATTTCTTGTAGGTGGCGATCGCTCCCAGGATATAGAATACGATCAAATGTTATTTAAGGTACCAATTTTACCAGTTTTAGGTAATCATGATTACTATCATGTCCCTTTGTTGTATCGGTTATTTGCTGGTGTGACTTTACCCTTACGCAAAAGGTTAAATTATAGAGACTCGGAGATCGGATGGTATAGTTCCGACCAGGGAGACACCTTCGCCAGGGCGTTTCTGGATTATCTAGCAGATGTGTCTCCAGAAAAATTAGCAGCTTATTTGGACGAGCATTATGTGGGGAAAAGTGATGGAAGACGCTGTTTGCGTTACCAACCAAGCAAGTTTACCCGGTTACCTAACCGCTATTATAGTTTCCGTTATGGGGGGATCGATTTTTTCGCCCTCGACTCTAATACTTTTAATGTCCCATCACCTCTTGGTAGCAGTAAATTGGTAAAAGAGTTTGACCAGGATGAATTTCTCCAGACTTGTAATCTTGATTTTGAGCAGTTGGATTGGTTACGGGGTCGGTTAATCGCATCTTGGCAAAATTCACAAGTACGCGGACGCGTAATGTTTTTTCACCATCCTCCTTATGTAACTGAAGTGACTAAATGCTATTTAAGGGAAACTTTAGCTGTACGTCACCACTTGCGTTGGGTATTAGAATCAGTAGCAAAAACCTTGGGAGATTTGACTAAAGGGCGTCCCTTGGTTGACTTAATTTTCAATGGTCATGCTCACTGTTTAGAATATCTCCGAACTGTGGATACAGGATATGCGGATTCCCATATCAATTATATTATTTCTGGTGGGAGTGGTCATGGTCTACGTTATCAATGGCGCGAGGGAAGCGAGATTAGGGAAAATTTTCCCGATTTTCCCAGTAGCTCTACTCGTCAGGTCGCCGAATCCAGGCTCTATGTTGGTCGGAGCAGTGAGGGACAGGAGAATCTTCCTTATTCCTGTGTGAGGATTGATGTTCAATCCGGTTCTCCTGTTAAGTTTAAGGTGATACCTTTGGTGACGGAGCAAGTTGAGGGGAAATGGTGCGATCGCCAGTTAGAAGCGTTTATGATTTGATGGCGATTTTCATCGGTTCATTTTTGCACGACTAAACTAGCATTTTTTGCTTTACTATCCCAAATTATCCAATTGAGTTTTTCATCTAAATCATCCCCCGGATGAGCAACTTTGAAATATAACTTTTGTCCCCCTTTGAGTTGAACCGCAAAATCAGCATTCTGGGCGTAAACTACAATGAAACCGCGATCGCGTAAACAATACATCGCCCAATTTTTCAATGATTGCTTGTAAGGTTCGTGGGGAATTGGTGGTTGAGTAATAATTTCTTCAATGACTTTATATACTTCCATAGCTGGTGAATAATCAAATTAGGCACTTTTTTTAGTTTAAACGGAGAAGGGGGGATTCGAACCCCCGTTGAGTTTTACCCCAAAACGCATTTCGAGTGCGCCGCGTTCAACCACTCTGCCACCTCTCCAACTGTTTATTATCAAGCTAATATACAACTTGTCGTTTAGTATAATATTAATTATATCATGTTTTTTAATTGATAAACCAGTTGGGCGATCGCCCTAATACAAATTAACCATGGGAATTTTCATGTAATTGTCACTACTGTCAAGGAAAACCGTAACTGTACAAAACGTATAAGGCTTAGTCAAATGGTTCAAAAAATTGCCTTACTCAGTCATAAAGGTGGAGTCGGTAAAACGACAACTGCATTTAATCTAGGATGGATGCTTGCGCAAAAAGGTAAAACAGTAATTTTGGTAGATGCTGACCCACAATGTAATTTGACTGTAATGTTCCTAGGAATAAATATAGAGGATGAAGACGCAAGAATAGAAGAGGTGTATAATACAGTCTCAAACATCAAAACAGGTTTAGCTCCTGCTTTTGAATCACAACCAAAAGCAATTTCGGCGATAGAGTGTATTCCTCTTGATGGGCGAGAAGGATTGTTTTTATTACCTGGTCATGTGGGTTTAGCTGAATATGAAGTGACGCTAGGAATTGCTCAAGAACTTACTGGCTCAATTCAGACTCTCAAAAATATTCCCGGTTCGATCAATGATTTGTTTGAGAAAACAGCCAGTAAATATGATGCTGATTACATCCTGATTGATATGAGTCCCAGCCTTGGTGCTATCAATCAAAATTTGCTGACCATTAGCAACTTTTTTGTTATACCTACTACTGCTGATGTCATTTCTGTCATGGCTATAGATTCTTTGTCCAAGGTTTTACCAAAATGGATTGCTTGGGGAAAAGCAGCAAATTCACTACCAATTTTAAAAAAAGCTGTCTATCCTTTTCCTGATGTCAATCTACATTTCTTGGGAATTATAGTGCAGGATTTTCGGATTATTCGTGGTGAAGAAACCACTGCTTCCCAAAATTGGATACAGAACGTTGAGAAAATGGTGAAAGATAAGCTTATTCCTATTATACAGAAATCTGGGATGTTGTTACCTATAGAAATTTATCAAGAACAAGGAGTTAATGATAGTTTTACATTGACCAAAGTTTCCAATTTTAATAGGTTAATTGCTTTATCACAAAAATATGGAATACCAGTCTATTCCTTAACTTCTCAACAGTTAGAACAACAAGAAATAGGTTTAGAAAATGATAAAAGAAAACAAGAAGAATTTAGACAAACTTTTTCAGATTTAGCAGAGAAGATTATTGCCTTAACTTCATCTTATGCAGTCAGCGCTTGACCAATTTCGTATTAGTATTAGTCGTGTTAGAGATTTGATAGCTCTTCATAACTCTATAAAAGCTCAGTCTACTGATGCTTTAGATTTATCAGATATTTTAAGAGCTGGTCTAGTGTGTTAATTCTGCCAGAGAAAGCAGGGGGTTGTCTTCATGCAGAAAGTATGATAGAAAAGTAAAATATAAAAAAGCCGCATAAAGGGCTAAAGAACCGAGAAATCAAGGTGAAGAAAG
>Ga0116231_10004315_pt1 | contig 28877 bp, 16 predicted proteins | sample S1TSphgellanicum_2_FD_89695 | JGI IMG/M metagenome (GOLD analysis project Ga0116231, IMG submission 89695) | Host-associated microbial communities from peat moss isolated from Minnesota, USA - S1T2_Fd - Sphagnum magellanicum MG | ecosystem: Host-associated > Plants > Peat moss > Unclassified...
AAAAATATAAAAGAATAAAAAAAACATTAAAAAATAAAAAAGCCAAAATAAGCCCGAGGAAGGCAATAGTTAAAAAAAAAAAAAAAAGTGAGTAAAAATATAAAGTGCAACATATTGGTTGTTAGGTAAAAAAATAAATGAATTGGTTTTAAAATAGGGTACATTTTATTCAAATAATCAATTTAAATATAATATAGGGTAGTAATCTGAAATAATGGATTATAATGAATATAGGGTGGTTTTAATATGTATATATGAGAAAATTAGATAATAATATGGTGAGAAAAAATAAGTTGGACAATTATCTAATGTCACCCCTAAAAATGGTCATTTGATGCACATAGATCCCAAACTTCACACAAAGTGTACCCCCGAGGACAAGAAGTGTAATTAGTGTTTAGTTTAAATGATGAAGAACATGTTTAAATCCGATATCTTATGAAGGTTTCATACATTTATATGATAACATTTATGTTACATTAATATATCATTTGGATAAATTTGAAAGTAATCAAATTAGTATAAAATATTCATAAACATTTTTAAAGCAATATAATAATTATTGTTCAAGTTATCATTTCAAAATTGTTTCAAAACTATTTAAGCACTATTTTATCAATCTTTGACCAATCATGTGTTATCACATCAAGGTGCAAACATAGTCAAAAAAGCTATGTGTGCCAAGGTAAAAGTCCTTTTCAAGGATTACATGTGCCATGTGCCATGTGGCATTTATGTGTCTATAATCATAAATTATGTATTTTTCATACCCAATTTTTCATTATGTGTTAGTTAGATGTAAATAATTTTTTATTACATCTTGATCTTATATCATGTATATTATACATTCATGCTTTCTATTAGACAAAGTTGAATAAATTTTTGTTAAGGTCACATCCTCAAAATTCATAATTTGTAAGGCCAAAAACATCTTTGAACCGAATGTGTTGTCAAAATGAATTTGACTAATTTCAATTCGTTTTTCTCTTTTGATCATTAATGTTTAGATCCTCTTTAATTTTGAAAAGGAATAGTGCACATTTGAAAATAATAAAGGACATTTGAAAAAAATTAAAATTAACCATTCCAAAGGTTTGAATGGTTTAAACATGCAAAAGGATTCATGATTTGCATCAAATTTTGAACATTGAAACTTTGTGAATAATGGAGACTATTCCATAAGAAATATTAAAAATTCAAGTTATTGTGTTATCCATGTTATTTTTAAAAATAAAAATAAAAATTTTAAAGTAATGTCTACCTATTTACATGTCTTTTTTATTGTGTTTTCACCCATCAAATTATTAGCAAAAACTTAAGACTTTCATTTAGGTGCACCTTCACTAGTTCATTAATCTATGGATGTAGTACCTTATAGTTTAAATTTTAATATTATTTTGAATTTTTGAACAAAAAATCATGATGTAAATGTTATTATTTTTTTCCAAAGTTACTATTTATGCAAACTAGTATGCCTCATTAATATGTATATTGGTACTAGAATGTTTGTTGTAGAAATTTTTTAATGTAATTTAACAAGTGGGTATCACCTTAGGAAGATTTAACCAAATTTGGGCATATCAGAATTTTAATTGATTTTGAATTATTTTTAAAATTTTGATTTTTGGCACTACAAGAATTCATGGTTTATTTGACCATAAATGTTTTATAAAAAAACACTTTGTTTGGACACCTATCAAAAAGACCATCTAGTCATTTTGGACAATTCAATTTCAACAATGTCCAAGTTGACTAATGATATTTTTGACTAGGCCTATGGTGGCATTTTTTATTTGTAGCTTTTTAGACTAGTGGTTTTTTTTGTATCGCCCAATATGTCAAGTTGCCCATTTGACTACTAGTCAAATACAACCAATCAAAGTGGCAATCACAATTTTTGATTAATCATTTATTAGATACATGGCAACATATGAATACATTTTTTTTTCTTCATGTGTCAATGTTTTATTATGCAATAAAAAAGTAGGTACTTACCTACCTACTTACACCCCACCTACAACCATATGTCTACAAGGGACATGTATATCATATGCATCACCAAATATAGAATTTCATATACATGATTTGCTTTAATATTAAGCCAAGACCTCATGCAAGCATCTCAATGCTTTTGCAACCAAGCTGCACAACCATTTGTTAATAATACATGTGCAACATTTCATTTATTTAATGAACCATGACACTATTAGTAAATCCCAAAATTGTCATACCTTTTTATTTCAAATCTATTCAAATGAAGCAAAGAAAAACATAATACTCAATAAAATCAATATATATTATGAATGCAAACAATTTTTTCTCCTATGGACCAACCATATTTGGAAAGTCTCCAATTTGAAAATCTTGGAAACCAACTCTCCAAATTAATAAACAATTGACTTGATTCTTATGGTACAAGTTGCCTTACTATATAATAAAATTAATGGACAATAATTAAATTTAACATGGCAAGCTAGATAGGTAGATAGGTTTTGTAAATATAGGGGTTCCAATTATAAGACATTATAGCTAAGGTACCTAACTAGTATATGTAATGGCATGTCCCTTTTGATCATCAAATTATAGGACATAATTTAGTATAGATAATGGCATGTCCTTTTTGACTAAACTTTTGAAAATTTTGAAAAAAGATGTCAGTTTTTAGTCCCTCTTGATTAGGTGTCGTCATTTGACACATAGTCAAAAGGTCATTCTAAACAAATTTACTAGTCAGATGTTACATGTGTCATTCACGTTATAGCTTTTAGTCAGAAAGTATATGTCCATTAATCAAGATCAACAAGATAGTAGTCAACTTGGATACATATAAAAACCATGAATGTTTGTAATGTGGCAAAATTTCATCAATTAAAAAGGCTAATTGGTATCCCACTTGTTTTGATTAGTGTTAGACTTCTTTTTACATACCCAATTAAGGTTTCTATTGAGTCCTTTAAAAAGTTTTGAGACCAAGGCTAGATATGCACAAATTACATTTTATTAATATAATACATGCCACAATAAACACCACATATTGGACATTGTAATGGATGAAACCACAAAATAATTCACACGTGTGATGAGCAATGGCTTTTTGTTTGAGGAAAACCACATTCTGTTGTAATGTCGATTAATACAAATTATATCATCCATGTTTGGGAAGGTAGGAGTGTTTAGCATCCTAAAAACTAATAGGCGGATCCTTTTTCACTTGAGAGAAATAGAAAGAGAAATAGAGCTTAATAAGTTTGATTTTAAAAGTTGCTTTTTTGTTGTCTATTAATTGGTTATATTTGTTGTTAATATGTCTTGATGTAAGAGACCTAATAATGGCTGGAAAACTTGATTGCAAGAAAACACATAATAGTGTTATTTCTGTGGTAAAGTTTTGCCATTTTGTGGGAAATAAAGGCCAAGCAACATCTAAAAAGGTTTTTTTTCGGGAAAAAAACCCTAATTCACCAAATTTATAATAAAAAATCACCTGATTTCTACCATACTATTTGCTCCATACCACCATATTAGGCTCTAGTGGGTAGCCACAATATAGGATGATTCAGAAAAACATCTATAGTGAGCTTGGTTCAACTCTGTTCTCAATGATCACCAGTCTGGCACAATGAATTTCACCAAAATGAAAAGAATAAAATAGAATAAGAATATTTTGTCATAATATTTTTCCTTTTTCCTTTTAAAGATCGCCAAATTTCACCCAATTTTTTTGTCGAAAAATTCTCACCACATTTCAACTCTGATTTTAGTTTGGTAGCATTTTAAAAACTAGTTTTTTAAAAACTATTTAGATAGGTTTTAAAAACTTATCACCTTTTAATGCTAAATCCCTTGTGGGATGCTAGCTGATGACACAACATCAGGAAATTGAAAAAAATAAATATCATTGGTGTGACAACATCATCAAACTGAAATATAAATATATGTGTATGAACAAGAAGAAGAAAGAAATGGGAGAACTTGGTGTGAGAAATAATTTGTGTAGGGCATTTCATTAAGATATATATTATTCTCTGTCGTGCCGCGTCTGTATTCCACTCTTTCTCCACCTCATCGGAGTAAACAGACCATGATGGGATGGATGAATGACTGGATGGATGGACGAATGGATGACGAGACAGATGGATGAAATGATGCTTCACGACATCCTTTACTATATGTAACTTGGCTAACTCAAGGAAAAAGAAAAAAAGAAAGATATTATTAATAATGAGGGACTATAATTTGGAAGAGAAGTAACAGGGGACCACCGCCATTGAGTGTCTCTTTTTGGCAAATTTTCGCACATTGTTGACAAAAACAAAACCCAGTGAGAATCTAGGCTTTTCTTTTGGAAGTTCCTACAACTTTGAGAATTTTTTTTACATTAAATTTGTTTTCAAATGAAAATGAAATTTTTTTTGAAAATTTTGGGATTTTAAAACCATTTTTTGAAATAGAAATAATTGAATTTAAGCTACATCTAATTTAATTATTAAATTAAATTAGATCCTCCCTCGCCAGCAGACCTACTTGAGAAATTTGAAAAAAAAACAGAAAAACAAAAAAACCCTGCTGCGAATCACTGGTGCCAATTATACAAAAGCCTTTTTTTGAAAAAAATAAATTGAAAAGTGGCCATATTTTGTGGAAAAAAAGGTACAAATGTCGCCTTATTTAGACAGTGGGTTGCTATTGGTTGCCAGAACTAGGCAGAATTGCAGAAGCAATTCTACTTTACAGTCTGACCTGTAGCCAAATTTGACTCATTCCTCTCTTGCTAATATAATCTGGCTATAACCTAGATATGAAAGTAGGAAAAAAGAGAAAAGAATCCTTCTATATTCTTGGCTAGCTACTGGAAGGTATCATAAAAAAAAATGGCCAATTTGAAAAGAAAAATTCTTCAAAATCTGGCGAATTTGGGGGGTTTTTCTTTTCCCATAAAAAATCCTTTGTATAGGTCGAAATCATATTTTTCAGGTCGAAATTTGGCGAAAACTCGCCAGTAAAAAGGAAACGCTGCTGCTGGGAGCTTGGGCACACTGCATACGAACTTGTTTCTTCTTCTGCTGCTGCTGCTGCTGCTGGAGGATTTATGTTTAGAATCTGCACTTGAAACTACGGTCGCATTCTTTTCTGTATACCTAAGAAACTCGTTCATGAAATTTTTGTCATCAGTTTAATTAAATTCCAAGGCTTGGGTGTTTTTTTTTTCCAGTGCTTCTGGAGGCCAGCAGCTGATCTAGTGTTTCCAGACATAAAATATTGGTACCTTTGTAATTGGGTACCTCGGGAGTTGTCAGTTCTGATCAGCTGGTAGAAACTAAATGGCGACGCTAGCAGAAGGGAAGGATGCGATCAGAGAAGAGATGGTGAAGCTAAGCTGGGCGATGATGCAGCAGGCGAACTACTCCGGACCGGCAGTCAGTTTAGGAGCTGCTGGATCAGTGAACAAAAATTTGAGCTTGATGCTGCAGCAGCAGCCTACTATAAGTGCGGCGGTGGCGGCATCGGCCATGGAGGATGTTCACGACATCACAGCAGCCGCTGTCACATCTAGCAATGCGAATGCAGGTGTAATAATAACTCCAGCTCCTAGGAAGCAATTTCCCGTGCAGCTCAACTTACTGCCGCCGTCGCCATGCCCTAGTAGTGTGCAGTCGCCTTCAAAATCTTCATCGGCCATGATTCCCCAGCTGCCTTACACTTCGTGCAGCTCCAAATACTCTTTTCCCATGACCTGGCAGCATCCGGCGATCAGTCTTGATCGCAGTGGTAAATTTTTGAAGCAACTAGATCTGGCAGCGGTCATGGGTGTCATAAATTTCCAGTTTCCAGGAGCTCAATGTGATTTCGTTCGGCAATTTGTTGCTGCTGGATATAAGCAGGCTAGCTAATCAATCTAGGGCAGATCAAGAGTCGTGCATGGTCGGTAGGTATATTGTAGCTAGCTAGCCGCAAAAATATGCCAGCGAGCTGCGGCCCGCGTCAAGAGCTGATGGATCGTGGTCTGGTGTCGGGTTTGCATGTGTGTTCACAACAGATAATGCAGCTAGAGTGGAAACTGTGGTGGTTGAGGCAGCTTGTTACTCGTCTGGAACCCAGGCGCTGCTGCAGGGAGCTGCCGCATCGCCGCTGCGCGACATGATCGACGTGAATCAAGTCCCAGCTTCAATGGGAAATTCATGCGAGGACGAGTCACCCGTGGACGTGCAGTCGTCCCCTGGCAGCAGTTCAGGCTTGAAGCGCGAACGGGCGTCGTCGATGCAGCAGCACAACATGAACATGTTCGACCTCCTGGAGCAGCGGGACAGGCCCTGTGAAACCAGCTCGAGAGCACCAGGTAGCGACGACGAGGAGCTGGAAAGATTAGCGGGGGGCACGAGTTATACGAGGAAGAAGTTGCGGCTGTCTAAAGAGCAGTCGACAATTCTGGAAGAAAGCTTCAAAGAACACAGCACACTCAACCCGGTACTGCCCAAGTGCCTTGCAGCAACCGCTTCGATAATCATGCGCCGCAACCTGCTGAATCACCATCCCCTTGAGCTCCTGTTTTAGTACCAGTAGGGCTGGCTGCATTGAGTAAGATCTCGAGCTGATGCTGAAGCTAGCTACATTCACAAAGCATAAGGAATTTTATATTAATATTTCCTCTTCTTCTTGTGCTGCAGAAGCAGAAGAACACACTTTCCAGGCAGCTGGACTTGCGACCACGGCAAGTGGAGGTTTGGTTCCAAAACAGAAGAGCAAGGTAGCTAGGTGCATGCTTATCACGGCTCCAGAGTCATGAATTACATAATTTGCAAGAGACTTGATCATCCGTTGCTGATGATCCAGACGCAGTAGTTGCAATATGCCGTTATAGAGTTTTGTATTTGTTTGCAATGATCTTGCTTGGCATGCATGCAGAACCAAGCTGAAACAGACAGAAGTCGACTGCGAGCGTCTGAAGCGGTGCTGTGACTGCCTGGCTCTGGAGAATCGGAGGCTACAAAAGGAGCTGCATGAACTGAAAGCGGTTAAATCTGTGGCTTCTATCAGTAGTGCTCCTGCGGCAGGTCGCGGCGGCGGCACTCACATGTCGCAGCAGCAGCAGCTGGATTACAGCAGCTACAGTAGACCACTACTACCAGCTGCAGCGACTCTTACCATGTGCCCTTCGTGCGAGCGAGTCTCCACAGTTGCAGATAACAGAGCTGCTCACACTAGTAACAATTTAACTAAGCCTGCACCTGCACCTGCATTGACTCCTCATCTAGTACAGTCATCAGCAGCCTGCAGCTGACAACTACTTCTTTTTCTTAATTTCTCATCAATCTCATTAAACCCAACAACGTTAGACATTGTCTCTCATTAAATTTCTCTCTCTTGAGTGAAGACTTGGGCACATTTCTACCTCTAGAATCAGATCATGTCCAGCCTTCAATCGCACAGCAAGTGCAGCTCCTTCAAAAATCTTTCTTGAATTACAGTTGAGAATTTTTTAATCATGTGGGGCTGAATGATTTTTCCTGAGCATCAAACTCTAGACAAGCTGTAGCTGCAACATCAAATTTGCATCTTGATGTCTTTGCTTAGAGCCTTTTGCATATACAGTGAAAGGAATTACCTTGAACGCCTGCCATGGCATTTGCTGCACAGTTTTGTTCATGTATTGATCATCTTCTTGCAAGAGGACTAATGAATTGGAAGCTGACTTTTCAAATCCCTTGACTTGATCATGATCATGAATTCACACATTTTTGGGCCTGGGCCACATTCTCATGGATCCATTGTTTCTAGTATACAGCTTTGCAATAAGTTTCTCAATCCACAGAACTCCACAGCTCCCAGCTATGTTGGAATTTTTGAAGAGCAGCTGCAAAATGCCACAGCTCATGACACATGTGTGACGTAAACTTTGTGGTTTCATCCATTACAATGTACAATATGTGGCGTTTGTTGTAATAAATATTTCATTAAATTACAATTTGACATTAAGACCTGTATATGGCACATATTAAATTTGTAGTGAGTTTTTGAAGCTAGGAGGCTGGATGTAAGAGTTTTTAAGAAAGATGGATCTATGTGACCTTAGGGTATGCAAACAAATTGAGGCCTTTGCTCAATGCACTATGTCAAAATATGACATCCACAATTGGTCCTTTTTGATTAGGTTAATCTTTTATGCTATTTTAATCAAATTAAATATGTCATTTATGTCAATTTTTAGTCATTTATGCCATATGTAGTTATATCGATTTAGTCTTGGATGCTATGTTTTGACGGAATGATAAAATCAAACTCATTGATATTTTTAAGGTGTAGAAAGGCCTAAGTTGTTGTACAAGTGTCTAATCTTTGGAGCATTGATTCACCCTATACATGACCCACCTCTAAGTCTTAGATTGCTCAACCTTTAGCAGAATCATGGGACATATGTAGGTAGGTTGCCTGGCTTGCAGGAGCTGCATTCAAAGAACAAAACATTCCTTAAGTAGGAAGGCTAACTATAAGCCTTTCCATGTGCTTAATTTCGTGTGTGCTACCAGATCAGCATCCAAGACAATTGAAACTAACAAAGTCACACATATGAAAACATGCACATATATATCTTATGAGTAAATAATGTTCTGCAATAAATACCTTAAAAAATTCTACCATCACACTGCCCTCAGATTACAATCAACTATATACTTTGCTGGCCTGGAGTATGTGCTTTTGCAGTTGGATGTATGCTGTGCCATATATCTTGATTTTTTTGGGTGAAGTTCACTGGTTTGTGGAGCTAATTATTTTATATTGACATGGATGCTTATTATTTCTCTAACTAACCTTACAGTTAATGCTTCCAAAAGTTTCATTTAGTCTGTTCATTTTTCCAAAGTCCATATTGACTTGCATGGTTTCTATACTTCTGCATACAATTTGTTATAGATGACTTGCTTTCTAGTTTCTCCGAAGAGTTTGATTTCTATAGTTGATGCTAGGAAACCCAATCTTTCAGCTGCATGTAATAACTGAGGGTTCTGTTGCCACTAGTAAAAAGAGTACTAAGGTTTAACTGAGGGTTAACTAAAGTATCATTCTACAACAGACTTGTGTGTTGTTGGAATTTGGGTGTCATAACTCAGCATTTTAGTGATTGTCTGCAACCATTAAAGCTCATAGTTCTGCTCCAAATTAATAACTGGCGTAAGAAGCATTAGTCTATTTGACCACCAATTGTTAAATTCTAGTTGGACTCCCTAAAATAGGCCAGAGTGAACCAAAAGCCACCAGTGCACCATCCATTGGATGCATGTTATGATTGAATTGTGAAAGAGTATACACTGGGTTTCACCACAGAAACCTTTTCTGTAAAAGTTAAGTCCTGGAGGCAGGAAAGTAGGAGAATAGGTAGGTACTTACTAGGTACCTAAGTATATGCTAGTAAGCCCTACTTACTAGGGCTGGGGCATAGTTAGTAGGTAGTAAAAGCTGAAACTGAGCTAACCACCATGGTTATCTAGGGAACGGAAACTCAACATGGAAACATGTTTCCTGTCCACTCACCATCCATCCTTCATGGTGCACTTGGTGGCTGTTGGTTGAGTCTGGCCATTAAAATAATGTTGGGTGCATTACACCTTACAAACAAGGATTAGGAGCTTGAGGTCCAGGGTGATAATAGAGCACCCTTTTCAAGGGGGACTGGGCCCTCCCACTGTACAAAGACCTGTTACTTTATGGAGGGCATTGGCCTCCACATAGAGAGAGCATTTTAGAAATTGAAATGCCTTTTACACAAATGGGAGGGCCCTCCCCCCAGGTTATATTAAGATAAATAGAAGGCCCTCACATAGCTAGGGAACATGCGATACAAGAAGCCTTTTGTTGCAAACTTATATAATTATAGGAAATGTCTATTTGTTTGTGCCCTCCAAAGTCCCATCCTACCTTATCCAAGTCTGGCTATCTCAGTCATTTCCCCTACCCATATGCATGGACATGAAAAGACAAATGAACATGTTCCTTTTCATTTTCATGTTATCTCTTTTAAACCTATCTACTTAATCCTTTCCCTTGCACATCTATAGGGACATGAAAAAGAAAAAAAATTGAGATTTGACATTAATGATCATGAACTATTGAGAACCTTACTAGAAGAGGAGAGAGGAGAATGTTAATATTCCCTGCCTTTTTGTTCTGTACTCTGCATGGTTTTGCGCAAACTGCGCTGTTCACATTCGAATGTTCTATGCAAAAAAAACAAAAGAAAAAAAAGTTTTGACACTCCTTGTGGGATTTAAAAACCCACACCTACACAAAAGTAAGATCTAGCTATTAACACTAGCCTATGTCCAATTGTTTGAATCTAGCTATTAACACTAGCCTATGTCCAATTGTTTCAAACACTTGCATTCAATTTAAACATTATTTCAGGTTATTAGTCAAACCTTGCAGTAGAACCATGCAAGGGGCTATAATGTTTTTCTGATGGTTTTCTGAGACACCACAAAGTTTGATGGGGGTGTATAGTGTCTTGCGAGGAGCAGGACATGAGGGTGGGGTTTATGTGCTCAGCTTTAATGGGGTGCTTGCGTCTGCCCCACAGGTTGCTGCGGTCACCGGCCTGATGACAAGGGCTGAAATGATATCCTGTGAAATCCCCCAATCTAAGTTTTCTTCAGCTGCAAATAATTTTGCTAGCCTTCACCTATACTTTCCACATCCACTCTTTCCTTCTCTAAATTTATGGTCTTGGGTGTAATATTTTACTGGAGACAGATGTGTGGATTTTGTTCAGATCTTCAGTCAACAGCTTTATAAAATGCAGTCAAAAGACCTTACCTCATCTTAGCTGAATGAATGACAAGGGGCACTTGATGTCGATCTTGATTGTTCTACACCAATTTCATATCATGTTTTGCCACTTCAATATCCATACTCAAGAACAATTACGTACCACAATTAGCATTTGGAGTTGGGAGGGAGCAAGACAGGGAATTCCTGCATTGTGTTGGAAGTTGGAACCCATGACTGCCAGTCAATTTGTAGTCCACCAAACGCTTTACCTACTGTCTTCAATCTTGGTTGGTAGAAATGACAGAGCTAGATGGTTTTCAGGATGGTAAGAATTCAAAGATAGAGGTGTAAGAGATGAAGGATGATGAGGGTAACTCCCCAACATCATGTGTGCACATAGTTCTTATGCAGTACAAAGGTATTGCTGCCTCCTTGTCAACAGTCTGCCTGTGGCTCAATCCATCCTTTCCTCAAAGTTTGAGGAAAAAATGGATTATGCCCAAACGCTTTGGGCCCATGTTTTGGGTTTGGGATTGTCACTAGATATCCATTACAAGCTCAAAATGTGCGTATCAGGACCCAAAGTATGTATGGGCATCGCGAGGCACATGCTGGACAATTTTTCTTTTGGGCAAAAAAACGTTGAAAAGTCACACAGTTTTCTGAAATTGGAAAATTCTCTATTTAAAAAAAAAATTCGACTGAAAAGTGACAGAAAACTTTTTTTTGGGGACTTATGCCTACTGGCTACAGTTTTAAGAGTTCCTTGAAATAAAGTTGCCAGTTCAGTTGAAATCTGCCGAGGGATGATCACCATCCTGGCGCCATCAGGAAATCGGACAAAAGCATTGATGCTGGATGGGCAAAAGGGCAGTCACGGGACAAACGAAGAAGGCAGGCAGCAGTACAGTACTGCCTGCAATAACAACTATGTGCAATAAGTTTTCAGGATAAGACACTACATACAATGGAGCAGTGTTGAATGGGCATACCCATTGGGTATGCCCGGGGTTTGTGTAAATATGTGCAGTGCTGCTAATGCCATGTTGCCAATAAGTTGAAATGGTAGAAATTAGTACTGTCACGCTGCAGAGCGTGTAGAAAAAGGAACAAAGGACCTCCTTGCAACTCATTAGTGCGGTGCCTGTTGCCACCCAGCTACTTATGGGTACCCACTGCAGCCTTGCAGCTAGGTACCAAGCTCAATGAACAATGTTCATCACTTTAACAACAATCAAAACATGCACTGACCAGGTGTGTGTTTCACCATTCTTGCAGGTCCCTTTGGGAGATGCTAACTACTCCTTAAGGAGCTTTGTCCAATGTATGTATTTTCAGGCTTGTCTTTTTGCATCCTGCATGGTTTTGTGCAGAACTGTGCTGTGCAGATTTGTTGGTTCTTCATGTTCTGTAAAAGGATGTTAAAAAAAATTCTGCATGTTTTTTTTGTCTCATTCATTTCAAACTTAGTACTTCTCAAGAGAGAGTGAGAGTATCAATCAGCAGCATAAATGACAATTGTCATAATTTTAATTTTAAGCTAAAAAGTGTGAAACTAGTCAAAGCATGCAGCAAAACCACAGAGCTCTACATAGGGCTAAGCTCAAATGTCTAACAAATGTGCTAGAGAGAGCTGATTGGGGTGTTTAGCATCATCTACTTCCTCTCCCTCACTTCCCCCCGCCACAAGAGGTCCTCACCAATCCTCATTTGCTTGGTTTAATCAGCCTTGGAGAACTGTCTTCTTTTGATCAACACATTGCTTTTTTTTCTTTGTTGTTTAATGAAGATGTTTTTCATTCACATGATTCTCTCAACATCTTCTCCATTTTCTTTCTCTCCCTACTAAAATACTAAGCAATTGATTTAATAGCGTGGTGTAATGACCTCAGTCAAAGGCATTATCAGAAGAAGGTATCGTGTGAGGTGATAGTTGAGGGTATTACAAGTGTGGACTACTGCCTCATGTGGCCCCTTCTTTTGATAATGCCTTTGACTAGTGAAGGGCATTACCCCATGCAAATACCTATTGAAATTTGCAAAAAAATTGGAAAAATTGTTACTTTTGAAACATGTCTCAAGTATGCAATCAAAAAGAAAATCTTTTTTCGGGATTTAGCCATGTAATTGTATATAGGTGGTCACATTCTATTGGTGATGCAGTGTTAGTAACTCAAAAAAAATTCAGTTTTGGGCTATGTGTGGATAGGTAGAACCAGAAATGTTTTGGAACAGGACTTACTTCGAAATATACTTTTGAAGAACTAAGAGTATTGAAACATGAAGAAACGGTTCCAAAACCATACTGGAGGTTCTATCAAAAAAAATTAAATCCTTGAATCAAAACAGGGTTTCTGTGATTTTTTTTAAAAAAAAGTTGGAAATGGGACTGGAAATTCTCTTGAAAATTAAGAACCCATTAATAGTGTTAGAGACATTGTGATGCACCTAGAAATGGGCCAAAGTTTGGTATCCCTATATTGTATGGTCGTGTGCAATCCCCTATAGAAAATTTTCCTGCATAAGTAAAGGATTCACTTGGGCTTCACCATGCTAACAACCATTTGTTTCCAATTTAGTATGCTGAATATTTATCATCCTTATGGATGTCATTTAAAAGGCAGAGCCATTATACCACTTATTTGCTCTAGTGGAGTCACACAAGGTTGTACAATATGCGAAGAGAACAGCACAGCAGCAGATATAACATTCAGAAGGAAATGATGGAAAGAAAGTCATTTCAGAATAACACTGCCATTTAGTCAGGATTGATGATAGGCTCCAAATGATTACAACTCTCTTCTTGTTCTTGTGTTGCAACAATGCAGTTTGCTGGCATCTTACACACCAATCTAGATGTTCTTATCCAAACTCATATGTATGATCTACTCATCTGCATAATTCTCCAATCTGGCAGTTTCCCCTCATACTCATATGTTGTGGGTAAAAACATGATGGATATGTTGGAAGTAGTTTGGCACAAATGTACTCACTCAATCATTTGGCCTCACCTACAAATGTAAAATGAAAATAAAAATCAATGCAAAATTCTTGACTGTTACAAGTTTAAAAGTGCACCAAAGCACAGTTTCATAATTTTCAGATCTATAGTTGTGGAAGTTATTGAATTTTGAATAATTTCTGTCATTAGAAATTAAGTTAAAATTAGATAACTTTTTCAAGGTGAAATCCATCGACAACGAATCATCGCATGTGGTTTAGGTAGAACATCTTTAGGTTTCGTAAGTCATCATTTTGGATGACAATTTTAAATCTTAGCCTTTTTTCAGATTGTGTCTTTTCAATTTTTTGTAAAAAAAATCCAAGACCATAACCACAAAAAAAATTTCAATATCTTCTATATCAATTTATATTACATTCCTCTTCAATTAAGTTTGAATTCAATTCAATTCAAGTTACTTGCCATGTCATCCAATATTTTCAACTTAATTTTCACAAAATCAATTCATGTTTTCCATCAGTTGATCACTAGTAATAAGCAACAATACGAAACCCAAGTTGAATTTTATGCTTCAAAAACCATATATACTTTGGAAAAGTACATTACAATATATGCTCAATGGCATAGGCCAGAATAATATATATGAACTTCTCATCCACATATGTTCTAATCTAGTGTATTGCCCTTTCATACTCTTATGTTGTGCTTAAAACCATGATGGATAAATAGAATAGAAACAAGATAAAATCGTATATCAAAATGGCTTCTGGCATTGTCAAGACGATCAAAACCACATTCGTAAGCTAACAATTTCTTTGGATAAGCCAAACTAGAAGAAGAAGCAAATAAAAAAGAAACACCAATTAAAATCAAGGAAAATAACAAACTTATTACTAAATAGACACAAATAGGTGCAAATTCCATAAACTAAAAACCATTTTTTTCTTAGGAGAATAATTCTAATGGTAGAACAATGGTCTCCAAAACCACAAGTTAAGGGTTGGAATCCTTTTTTTCCTGATTGCACCAGATTTTGGTGGAAATAACGATCAATCATAGGTATGTTGGAAATGGTTATGCACATTATACTCTCACTCAATTTATCATATGATCTGATACCTCTTTTTCATTGTTGAAAAAATACATGTTTGACATGGCTAGAGTGAACTAGCACCCACAAATGCATCATCATCATTGGATGGATGGATGGATGGATGGTGCATGGAAAGGACACTCCTTTTCATTGGGTTCATGTTCCCCATCTAACCTCACATAATTGAAGGTGTCAAAAGTGTGTTAAGGGTTTTAAAATTTGGGTTCATCTAATTGGATGGCCTCATAACGAAAATGTAGGGCTAGTATGTTTGTGGCTACTAGGTCACACTAACCAGTCAAATGCCTGATTTGATACCCTGAGCCCAAACAATTAAAAACCTCATAGCTATAAGGTTGAATGGTAAGCATCAATATGTTGTTGACTTAGTTGATGTCCCCATAGTTTCACCATTTCAAACATGTATGCTGATGATGCTTATCCAAAGGTGTTACCAATTGATGATTTGTTGGCACCCCAAGACCCATAATATTGTTCTACCTATGGTTAAGCTAAATTGAATAGTTGAAATTATTCTAGACTTTGATTTTTTGGTTTAATTATTCATGTAACGACTTGCCTTTGGTAGTCGAAAAATAAAAAATGGGATTGTTAACTGTGATTCAAAAGGTCCATTATTACATCATGTGTGATATAAACTCATCAAACCACAAAACCTTACAATTCCTCTTATTCATCTAATTATTTCGCCATAACCAATTCTATAAAAAACCTATGAAAACATAATGACTAGATCTAAAGCTCAAGAATGTGATTAATTTCACAAAAATGTTAGAAATAATGCTCATTGATGTATACATTTTGCATACACCCAAAGGGTTACAAAGGTGTTATCTGTGTTGTTCTATCTTTCTCTATCCACTTTCTATGGGAAGATTTGATGATATTAGGACATCTATTGGGATTTCAAGTTTGGTGTTAAGAAATGACTTTTCACATTGTATGAGCAATTGGCTCTTGAAAGGAAATAAAGAGAGATCAAATCCTTTGAAGTCTAGAATCTAGATGTTGTAGACATCATAACATAATTACAATTAGGAATTGGATATGCTTCATTTAATGTATTTTCATTTTGATGAGTCTGTGTTTAATAGACTACAAATACATTAATATTGTTAAGGTGTTTTCTAATGAAGCGACCCCTCTTTTTTGGTGATAAGAGATGGCCTCACAAGGAGCCATGATAATGTGTAAATTGAATCTAATTATTAAAGACAATGGTTTACTTGTTTGCCATGTTGAAATCTTTCATTATGGTTTGTTCTCACCCTGAATCACGCTCTTGGTAATGTTAGAAAACCCTTGATGAATAAGGGTGCATTAAGGTGGTTTTGTTATGTTTACACCAGTGTTAAACGGTTTTCATTAGGTGATCCAGTTTTTTGTTTGGTTTTCACATTAAAAACCAATTATTCTCATTTTGGGTGAAAACTGGGTTGAAAACTAATTTGAAGGTTCTCCCCCAAGTGAAAACTGACTAAGAAAACCAAAACTGAAAATTGAAGCAAAAAAATAAAAAATAATAAAAAAATAAAAAAACAAAAAACAAAAACCAAATGGGTTTTCACATGAAAACCCAAATCCAATTAAGTCTAAGAGGTATGTTAGAATTAGGCTTAGGGTTAAAAGTTTTAAGGTTTAGGGTGGTGTTTCCATAGGGGAGACCACAAAAGGAGAATAATATAAAACCTAGAAGGTTTTTTTGTTCAATTAACATGTGTTTTTTGTGTTTTTGTTCATCATGTTTTGATTTTTGTTTTGCATTTGCTCCTTGCCAACATTATTGCTGCTACTTGTTGTGCTATGTCATTCTTTGCCTTGCGTTATTGCTATTTGGCATGGTGTGTCACTCCTTGCCTTGTGTTGTTGCTACTTACTATGATGTGTGGCCTTCACTTTGCAATGTTATTATTGTTTGCTACAGTTCATCATCCCTCACATTATGTTTTTGTTGTTTGTTGTGGTGCATCATCCTTCACCTTGTGTTGTTATTATTTGCTATGATGCATTGCCTTTGCCTTGCACTATTGTTGTTATTTATTGTGGTTTATTATTACTACTTATGTGGTTCATCGCCCTTTGCCTTGTGTTGCTATTGTTTATTATGGTGCATTGCTTTCACTTTGCATTATTACTATTTGTTGTGGTGCATTGTCCCTAACCTTGTGTTATTGCTACTTGTTGTGGTTTGTCATCCTTCACTTTGTGTTATTGTTGCATGTTGTGATGTGTTGCCCTTGAGTTGCATTATTAGTACTCATTATGGTTTGTCGCTCCTCGCCTTGTGTGATTTGTTGCTCCTTGCTTTGTTTTGCTATTTCATTGTTCCATGCATTTTCCAAGTTCTCACTTCACTTTCCCCTATGTTCTTGTTGTTATTTGTTGTGATTTGTCACTCTTTGCCTTATGCTACTACTTACTTGTTGAGGTGATGTACTCCTCTCCTTTCTTGCCATGTGCAAGTTTTAAAACATGTCAGGTGTCATGTGTTGTCTTAGAAAAATAAAGGAGTGTTTTTTTTTTTTAAATTTCATTCAAAAATTTTGTTGGTTTGTTTTGACTTTGCATTCTTTTTTTGATTGATGTTTTTGGGTTTGTTTATTTTTTTTTTTAAATTTCAACTTTTGATTATTTTCTTTCATTTTTTGGTTGTAGGATTATTCTTTTTTTTTAACTCAACTTTGACATTCTAAACTTGCATTCTAATCTTACATCAAACATTTCATTTTTGTAAATGCATGTGTAAATGTTTTTCTAAATTGTAAATACCTTTGTAAATTTATTTGTTGGTGGCCTAGAGATTTGCATATTATTGTTTGGTTTTTTTCCCCACTCATAAAGTAGAATTTTATCTTGCAACTAATAATGGAAGAGTCATCCCAAAATGAAAAATAAATAAATAATAATGATGAAATATATTTGAATGATGTTATAATGGAAGAGGAAAGAATGGAAGAAAGTTTGAAATTTAGCCAAATTTACAAACATAAGAAAATATTAATGTAGATGGGGGGGGGGGGATAAAGAACTAAAGAAAACTTGCATTTTCAATGAAGAAAGTGAAAACATGATAGTAGAAATGCACTATGTTAATCATTTTATTATGTTGAAAGTCAATGGTTAAAAATATTTAGTTTGCATTTGTGTCTAGAGGTTGTTTTGCCTTCTAAAAAATAATTTTCAAGAAATTTTTTACTGAAGTTAGTGCAAAAAAAAAAACAATTGTATGTCTTACCTACTTTGGCAAATTATTATTCTATAACAACAAGTTTTGATCTCTAGATGTCAAAAGGGGTTTATGACATTTTTCCTTTTGTTATTTATTTTTTGGGGGTTGATTGGCAACCAAAACATATTAAATTGAACTTTTTGAAGCGTTGGATATAATTGGGCATGCATTAGCCAAAGACTTTTTTTGAGTTGTTAGACAAGTATAACTTGAGAAAAAAAATCATTACTTATGTTAAAAATGAAAGATTTAACTTAAATATTATGATTGTAGCCTTAAAATATGTTCTAAGTTGTGATATTTTAAGTTTGGCAAAAAGTTTATAGGGTAGTTATTTTGGCCATGCATTCTTTAAGGTTTGTCAGTATGCTTTAGCTAATGACAAAATTTGTAAGAGTTTGAAATATGTATTTGTCAAAACTGCATAATCTAATTTGTAGAAATGTATAACTTGGTTGAAAAAGTTAGGGAAAGGTAGACAAGAATGGAACATGGCTTGTGCAAATTTGAATTTTCAAAGAAAATTGAACATTCCAGTTAAAACAAGGTTATCATCAAAACTTTAATATTTCCTTGTTTACTATTGTTTTTGTTAAGACTTGTTATAATGTAAATATTAATTAATTGTTGTTTTCTTTTGCAAGTTTGCTAGCAAAATCATTCTTTTTCAAGATGCTCTATATTTCAAGAATGCTATAATGTTTTGTTATAATAAGCATAAATCAATGAAGATGACAACTAGAGTTCCACCCCCTTTGATGTGGCATATTTATCAAATTGTTGTTGATTGTTTCTCCCTTGTTGTAATTACTTGTGTTCTAAACCAATCTAGGGGACATTAGTTGTTAAATGATGCTTTCATTCTACCATTTCCATGAGCTTGAAATTGAAAGAAGAACCAAAAAATACATAATCTTTTCAAACCTTAATAGAAGAGGATTTTGAGGATTTTGTTGTGGCACTTGAATTAATTTGTTTGGCTTCTAACATTAGAAAAGAGGTTTGTGGAGTTCTAGATAATTTGTTTCCTTTTTGAAAAAAATTGATGAAAGAAAATCACATAATATGTTAACTTTAATGTTGGACTTAGAATTTAAAAAGTTTTAGCTTAATGTCTTCTTTCATTGGTCATGATTAAGAAGTAGCAATTATTGAGCAATATGATATAATCTCATTATATCCTCATGAAATGTTATTATCATTTGTATCCATCAACATAATTTGATAATGATTTTGCTAATTAGAAAGTGGATGATAATATTAGTTTGAATATTTTTCAAATGATAGTAGGGATTATTGAACTAGCAAAAGACCTTGTTAAGAAAAAACTATTGGCTTTTTGGTGTTATGAGTGGATGTGAAGGAGATGAAATGTCCCTTTTGATGGACATGGGAGAAACATGAAACCATGTTTCGCACAATTGGGTTTTTTGCTTGTCAAATTTAAAAAATAGTTGGTTCCCAAAGAGAGACTGAAAGGATCTTTTCCTTGGTTGGAATCCTCACTAATTTGAAAAGATTTTGTTTACAATTAAAAAACATATAAAATTATTTTTTGTGAACAAAAATTGGCTCAATGATTATAAAATTAGTTTAAAATTCCTTTCTAACCTTTTATAATTTATTGGGAAAGATGCAAACCTAAAAGAGGAGTTGGAACAATTTGAAGGAGCTTTTGAAAAAGATGAAATTGTGAATTTATAAACTACTGAAAATATATTCAAAGTCTATTTTTCTGTCCAAAAAAATAATGTAAAAAAAAAAAATTCTAAAAAAAAATTGAAAATTTTGATATTTGACTCATGAGAACTGACAAAGAAAACCGACTATTCTCGAATTGCTAAGAGTCACCAAGCCTAAGAACCAAATTTTTTCTTTGGAAGAAATCTAATACCCAAGATGGTTTTCGTAAGCCTTCATATTTAAAAAAAAAGTAATAATTGAAGCAATTTTCACACACTGGTTTCAAAAATTGAAACCGATCGTTCTCTAAAATTAGTGAGAACTACCAACATTGGTTTAGACCTAGGGTGCAAGAGTTATTGAATATTGAACAATTTTATGAATGTTTTTAACAAAATCGAGCTTGAAAAATTTAGGGAAATTCAAGCGAGCTTTGGTATTGTTGGAAAGCCTTATATGAGTAGGGATTTTATGAAGAAAATTTTGTAATTTTTAGACTTAGTGTGTGGGATTTTATGGAGATAATTTTGTAAGGTGTGAGAACTATTGAATTTTGAGTAATTTTTGTGATTGAAAATTCAACTAAATTACAAAAATTGGTTTTGTGGAAGGAGAAGTTTGGATTAATTTTAGTTGCATCCTGGTGACAGAAAAAAAAAAATCTAGCATGACAAGTACAAAGGTTTTTTTAAAAAGAAATTGGCCCAATAATGTCTTCACATTATGAAGAAAAACGATTGAAATAGCCATATTTTAGACAATAGGTTGTAGCATGTCGCCAAAATATACCATGATTCCTAAACTTTTCTACTTTCCTCTCTGACCTGTGACCAAATTTGGTTATGTCCTCTTGTGGACGATCGCCAGCCCACATATATCACAAATTTGAAAGAAAAAAACATTGGTTCTCATCAGCCTTTTCTGGCTATATTTAGTGAGTTTGCTAATTTTTTTTTCAAAATGGCTAAAAGAATGTTTTTTTGGTTTTCTAGTCGCCAAATTTCTACATTTAAATTTTTTTTTAAAAAAATCAGTTGAGTTCTCTGTTGAGTTCTAGCATGTAGGCAAAAATGTGATGGAATCTTAGACTTTTGTTACTTTCACATCCTGTTTATAGCCAAATTTGGCTAAACTGTATTATGGATGATCGCCAACCCACCTACGTCACAAATTTGAAATTTGAAATGTTTTTAAAAATAATAGCACTGGTTTTCATTATGGGTGTTTTGTTTTTCTGAGCCATAGCTTTGTAGAGGCGGCCATGGAAGTGTCAAGGGCAATATGGGCACCAGCTGTTGCTGCCACGCTTCCGGTATTCAAGCTTGCCTCGCCCTTCATCCCAGCTGCTGCATCAGCTGCTTCACGCCATAGCCCACGACACCCACAAGCTGCTGCTGCTGCTCGAAGAGCACGCTCAAACTCTCAGGTCTGTGGGGTTTTTCCAATCACTTTGGGTTGGTTTGTTTTTTTGCAGTTTTTTTTTCAACTAATCATCTCTAATTGAGGAGAGCTGCTGCTGCTGTTGCCCATCAAAGACTTCAATCTCTGGATTCCAATGCTGAAATGTGTCTGCTCTCGTGGTTGTTTTCCATGCTTGGATCTATCTGGCACTGTGATTTCACTGTGTTTGATCTGCAGTCCTAGATAATGGAGGTTTAGGGTTTAAGGTTGTGACGAAAACAAAGTTGTTGTTAGTTAGCGCCCCAGGATGATTTAGGGTTGCAGCTCTTTTTGTTCCCAGGATGATATAGGGTTGAAGCTTTTTTGACATGGAAACAGCAAGAGTTTTTAGGGTTTAGGGTTTCAGCAAGACTTTCTTTGGTCAATTTGGAAAGGATATCAAATATGTGCTGTTCTTGTTAGCAGGATGTTGTTGAATGCATTTCATCAACCTTGAAAGTTCAGCAACATCAAACTGGTACACACACAGTCTATGGCATTTTCTTTTTCCTCATGTGATACAATCTTCTCTGTTCTTCTCGAAAAATTTGGACTCTTCATTTTGAGATTTAAAAAAATAAAAGAACAAAAAAATTTAAAGGTTTTTTCACAGGAGGCTGCCAATTCAAATCTCTAATCAGTTGACTCTCTTGAGATCTTTCTAGCAAAGGAAACAGGGCCAAAATTGTGTCAGCAATCTGTCTTTGTGCATGTGGAATTCAATATGGAGCTAATCCTCGGTGACAAAAGAAACAGATTGAGAGGTATAAGAGAAATGGACAACTTGTTCAGGTAATTGAAGGTTTATCAGTGTGAGTGTTGCTAACTTGGAATTGTGACTTGGGGGCATAGTTGTCAGCAGGAATGGATGTGAGGGCAAAGAAACTGGAAATGGTACATGGGTTGCTGCATCCTCAATTTTGGCTGCAGTTGCAGCTGTAGGATGTTGCACAGTTATGAGATGCTCATTATCTAACAGTAAGGTTTTTCTTCAGCTGGATATCTGATTGCATCATGTACTTGTGGTTACTAAAGCAGAAGTTGATTTACAGTGACTTGGTTTACCTGTCTTATGATTACCATGCTGTGAAAATGATTCCATTGATCTGTAGGGACTGATCTGTGTATGGCTGTTGCAGCATAGTCCCAATTTCCAAGGCATTTTCCTCCAAGGATGAAAAGAGGGACAGTAGGCCTTGAAAGGCTATGTAGAAGCACTTGGTTGGTGTTGAGAGCATAATGTTTGACAGCAGTTATTCCTGGCCCATGATTGGAGCTAAAGAATTTGAACATGGACAGGAAAGGCTGGATCCTCTTGCAATCTGTAATTTTGGGGTGGGTGTGCCTTGGACAGTTGAAACAGCAGTAGCTTTGGAAGGATCACAATTTGAGCCAGCAACAGTATTTCAACGAACATGTTCTGGTTGCCATGCAGGGGGTGGCAACATTCTTCAACCTGTAAAAATGCCTGCTCTTTTATCTTCATTCTTCTCCACTGTATTTGGATTCTGTGATCTCCAAGTTGCTAATAAGTAGTGCCCTTGATCCACGATTTTGGGATGACAATCACTACCATTGTGCTCTTCATTTACAATGCTTCATTTAAGTCTTGTGATACTGCCAGGGGGGTCATTATGGTAACTCTTTGGCTTTAATGCAACATCATCTTTACAAAAACTAGAGTCTACCTAATTGCTCAGCTCGCTTGCATTTGAGTTTCCTTACCTGTCATTGTGTTACTTGTCTTGTTTTGTAGGGAGCAACATTGTTTGCAAAGGACCTTGAAAGGTGAGTTCATGCAATTTTAGACCCTCTGAACCCTTCCCCCAAGCTCTTAATTGTGAATATAGAAGCAGATTTCAATGATGGAACTCTAAAAGATGGTGAAGAATCAGAGAGGGTGGATCTATTTCCATGAAGGGCAAGTTTTCTGGACTTTGCAAGCCATTATGTGATGGGCTCTTTGCTTTTTGTTCAGTCAAAGAGATTAGCAGGTCTAAGTTAGGTTCTTATCGGGATTCGAGTTCAAATCATCCATTGCTTCACCTGCAGTAACCTAAAGTAGTGGATTAAGATGACACTGGATGAGCCTTACTGGATGATCTGATTGATAGTTACCCATTATGCTTGTAGACTTTAGATCCCATCAGCACCTCAAAAAAGAGCTCTAATAAGCTTCCATAATTAGGTGCTAGGTTGGTTTTTGGGGTCTTCACCTCATGCAAATGGTAATTGTCTAAGTGATTTGTGTGCACAGGAATGATACTGCAAGTGTGAATGATATCTTTAAGATCACGTATTCAGGAAAGGGACGAATGCCTGTAAGTTCTCATCCTTCACAAAAAGAACATTGACCATCAAAACCAACTTTGTTTTAAGCAACATCTCTTTTTTAGTGAGATAGAAATCTAGTAGTGAATTTTCCAATTTCTACTCTCCATTTGTACACAGAAAGACCATTCTTTTGTGACTGACATCTTTCCTTGAAGGCAATCATTGATCATTTGCCAGATCTATGACTATGCCATATGAACAGATAGTGAATGTAACCCAGATGCTTATTTTTTCTGGATTTTGAGAGATTGGTGATATTCTGTGTGTAGGGTTATGGGGAAAATTGCACACCCCGAGGGCAATGCACATTTGGGCCTCGGATCAGTGATTCCGATATTCACACTTTGGCTGAGTTTGTCAGGCTCCAGGCAGACCAAGGGTGGTCAAAAACAATAGACCCCTAGATCAAAACTCTCTGGTTAGTGCAGTTGCTTCTGTAATTTTCCCAATTTTTGCAAGAAGATGCAAGCTTTTCTTGTCACTCCAAATTTGCCGATATTGAGAGGACGACATCCCACTATCAGTGCACTCCAAATGTGTATGTTATCAGGTTCATGACATAGGTGTAGCAAAATCTTCATTGCTAAAAGAAATGGATTTTATTTTCCCTTCACATCTTTTGGGTGGATGCATGACATGAAATTATTTGATGAAGCTATATATTTGACTAATCCTGTCCAATGAAGAAATGATCAGGCTAATCAATTAAGCTCACAACAATTCTTCTGCATATGAAAGGCAGTCTGAAATCTTTTTCTGCATATGAAAAGTGGGCTGAATATTGTAAATGTAATACAACAATGATTGACCAAGCATGGTCATTCAGCAGCTTGATCCACTTCACACCTACCTCTTACAGAGATCTGGATGCAGGCAAGCATCAACCTTCACCCCTTGTTTTGAGTCCTTGTTGTAGGGAAGAACATGAGTGTATGCACTGTAAACTCACTTAATTTTGCTGCAGAAGTTAACAACTCCCTCTAAAGTGTAATACTTTCTAGACTGCAAAGTTACATTCCGCTCCCATTTACTGATTTTATTGAACTATTTTGATCGATCCTGTTGCCTTCAGTGCTACAGTGGGATGCCAGGTTTTCCTGACAGTAGTCTCCCACCTCCTAGACAACTTAGGACAAGTCATAATGGAGGATTGAGAATCTATAAAACTTTAGAGCAAACCTGGGTCACATTTGAGTGTGAACAAATCACTGAATGGAGTGTCTCACCACACTGTCATGATGGACAAAGATAGGGGTTCCTGTTAATTAGGGCAGGCGGCAAGAAGTAAAGCAGAAATGAGCTCCTCAGTTGTTACACTCACTCCAGCTTCCAACTGCCAAGAAAATGAAATTAGCAAACTATTAGCACAAGTTGTTATTGTCCAATCCCAGGACATAATGAAGAAAAGACACTGGATTCTTCCTTGTTTCTGGTAAGCAAATCACACAAGTTAAATTTTGCACCATGAGAGAAAGAGAGTGGCAGTTCTCTGCAGATTACCTGTACAGTGACAAAATGTACAGAAATGTCACCGACAGTTGTGACATTGGATTGTAACAAGTCGACCTTGCATTCATCAAGTGCATGAAGAACACGCAGCACTTGACCAGGTGTCCTTGAGCAGACCAATTTGATAACAGCTTGATTTCCAAGCTTCTGCACATCTACTTCTGCACCCTTCTTCTCCTCCTGGACATTGACAGTAGTAGTGTTCATGATCAGGTATTACAGCTTGCATTACAACTCCAAATAGAATAATCACCTGCTTGTAGGAACTGCGAGGTGTTTGGTGCAGTGTGACAGAAGAGACACCCAATGGGGTAAGACTTTTTACTACCAGTGCAATCAAACTTGTTGGCAAAACTCCTACATTGTTTTGAAAGAGCAACTTCCACATTATCTGTAATGGAGATGGTTGTTCATCTTTCTCTGCATTGCATCATCAGAGGGTATGAGTTTTTCAGTACACCTACCGATTTAGACTCCCCAGTGAGTTGGTCTGATGGTGTACTTACGACTGAAATGTCTCTGGGTCTTGATTTCTCAACATGCAATTGTTGCAATAACCTGTCATTGCAGACAGGTTGCTTTTCAGGAGAAGCACCGACATCACTCTGAGCATGAATGGGTGGTTGACCAGATGTGTCCTCAAAGATGTTGCTGCTATATGGCGCTGCTGTTGAAGGGGCTACTTTTCTCTTTGTGGATTTGAAGAAGCCGCTGCTGGGGTCACCACCACCACCACCCCCTTCAATATCTTTGCAACCTTGGAGGTGTTTTAGCCTCTTCTCAAGCTCTAGAACATAATTGATCGTGTCTCCTACGATAGAGGCTTTGTCTTTCTGAGACCAAAAACACAACCATGATCACCACCAACACCAATGTGGTTATATTAATAGCTGATAATGATGCTCATTTATTAGATTTTACATTAAAAAAACTCATTACCTGTAAGATGCAAAACAGTAGCTTGATCTAAGTTGCTGAAGTGTTGCATTGACCGACAAGAAAGATTATGAGAGAGACATACATGGACCTGGAATGAATACTTGATAGGTTTCTGTTGCTTGGATTCCATGCTCCAAACCATGTATGTGGAAAATGCAAGTGGAAAAATCCATGTGGAAAAAGGAAGGAGGAAAATACATACATAAAATTACAAAAACCATTTGCTCTTCAAACCATTTGGTGAAGGAAAGAAAGAAAGAAAGAATTATCCCCCTAAGTCAAATAGCAAACTGTTCTGACATCCAAGTCAAAGAGCAGCAAGCACATTGAGGAACTCAGCTCTCATCAAACAATTTCCTTCAAGTAAAAAGAAAATTCAGTGAAGATGCAATGAAAAGAAGACAACAAGTTTTGTTGTAGCTAGCAGGAAATTGGACTGAGATCGTCACAAACCCTAAAATAGGTATAATACTCTGAGAGACATAAAACCCTTCACACTCACCCCAGGGGTGATGGCTTAGTGGACTGGGACCCTGGGACGTCAAAAAAGGTTCTAGGTTCAAACCCACTGGGGTGCAGGTGAAAGCCCTGCCCAGGTCTATGGCATTACCCTACACTTTGTTGGGCTTCTTGGGGCTTTGTCGCTTCGGCAGTGCCATTCCAGGAGTGGGTTTGTGAGGAGAGAAAGTACAGGCTATACCCACCCACCACCTTACCTTGGTTGCTTTGGGAATCATGGCTCGTAAGGCAGAGAATTTTTCGTTCATTTCCTCACGTCGTTGACGCTCAGCCAGAATGTGATTCTCTCTTTGAAATTGACTCCGATGTGGGCTCCTTTCTGTCGCGTAAATCTCCGAGCATAAGCTCCGATATGCCATCAACTCTTGCTTAGAAGACTGACGCTCCGACAATAACTGTTGTGCTGCATAGTCCCCCTCAGCTGCTGCTGCTGCTGCTGCTGTGGCGGCGACCACCACCATAGTATCTGCTCCGATTTCATCATCATGTTGTTGATAGAAAGTACCCATCGAGCCTGTGACGACACCCATACACCCACCCACATTTTGTTACTAGTATCGACAATGAGAACGAACTTTGCAATGATTTTGCAAATAGCTAGGGAAGCTGGTTTACTTCCAGTTTTTTCCAAATGATGAGGGGAAAAAAATTTATAAGGTGTAGTAACCTAATGAAAAATAAATAAATTTTATAATTCACTTCAATTAATACAGATAAGTTGCCAAGAATTGGCTTATGACAATATATATTTAGAATATGTTCAAAACATTCTTAATTTTTAAAAAACTTTTCCCTCATATTATATTCTTTCATAACATACACAAAACAAATATCCTTGTAAAATAATACCCTTGTCATGTGTTTCATAAAATATACAAAGAGTACCCCTCCCAAGAAGGCTGATCACAAGGAGCTGATCACATAATGGCATCCTTTTAAGTGACATCCATAAAGATGTTTATTTTTCAACAGACTAAATTGGAAGTTACACATGGTGGTTAGCATGGTGAAGCCCAGGTGGATTGTTCAGTGATGCCTGAAACGTTTCTCTAGTGGACTCCACATGACCCTAGAATGTCTGTTGGGATACCAAACTCTTGGCCAGCTTTTGGGTGCATCCCAATGTCTCTCTACCTTGAAGGGCAGAGCCAATAAAGAAACTTACTTGCTCTCGAGCAATGTGGTGATGGATTTATGATGGGCAACTCATGGGAGCTGGAGATGGTTGTTGTTCCATGGCCCGCCATGAAGTCACGAAGTGCTTGAATTTGTCCCGGGGATTGACACGCAGTAGCGGCGGCGGCGGCGGGTATACCAACTTTGGAATTATATCCGAAATGATGAGAATCCAGCAGCGACGAAGAAGTTCCTTGCGAGAAATGATTATGGCTTGAATAGAGACTATGACCAGAAGAAGCTCCTAGAGGAGTACTAAGATCAGCGTAATATCCTGGAGTGGGGGGTACTATCCAGTTACAGTTGTAGGAGTTGTTGGACAAGAAGGCGGGATCCGCGGAGGAGGACGACGTTATCATCATCTCGGGTTCCATTTTCAACATGGAAGTGGGTCCTTGTACTAGGGACGACGGGAGTACTAGAGTTGGAGGATATGGGCTCAGCTGCTGCTGCTGCTGCTGCTGGGAATTGACGCCGCTTGTTATTACAGTGTTCGCAATTGCGCCACTACTACTAGTGCCAAATCGTCCTTGCAGAAGCTCGTAGTACAGGTCTGGATCGCCTGCAGTCAGGAAGGCAGTTGCTGATGAGGAGGAGGCTTGTTGACATTGTGCCTGCAGTGCTGCTTCGGAAGGAGATAACCGCACTCGATCCATCAAGTCAAACTAGATCTGTGACCACACATATCACAATTACTAGTTGCAACAGGATTGCTCCAAGTGAGCTCGCTTCAAAGTGTTCCATAGTTCAGACTATCCAAAGTTCTTCAAGTAGAACTACAGAGCACGAGATCTAGATAAAGCTGCAGATACTAGACTGTTGTTGCCTGCCAAGATGATTTTCAGAGAATGCAAAAACGGTCTCGGAAGGAGAGAATGGGTTCCAAACATTACCTTTGATCGGCAGCTGGTCATCAAAACATTGTTACATCTGCGACAGACACAAATCTGAGATCCTGTCGAGTTGCTACTGCTGTGCAGGAACGACCCAGGTGCTGCAGCAGCAGCAGCTAATTTGTGCATTCATGAATTCGTCACACTCTTCTCGATTCATACATCATCAGGCAGCTAAAGATCACTCGAGACTGGTGGGACGACGCACGCCGATCAACCACCACCACCACCACCAACACCGCCAATATGGTATAACCCCCCCCCAAAAAAAAAACAAAAAAAAAAAACCAAAAACAACAACAAAAAAAAACAAAAAAA
>Ga0116231_10004317_pt1 | contig 28868 bp, 24 predicted proteins | sample S1TSphgellanicum_2_FD_89695 | JGI IMG/M metagenome (GOLD analysis project Ga0116231, IMG submission 89695) | Host-associated microbial communities from peat moss isolated from Minnesota, USA - S1T2_Fd - Sphagnum magellanicum MG | ecosystem: Host-associated > Plants > Peat moss > Unclassified...
ATGGCGTTCAGAACCACAGAATAAGGCGGCAGAGCGAGACGCTGCTCGGGGCGGGCGTGCTCCATGTACCAGACCACGAAGTCGAAGCTCAGCGGCGGCAGCAAAGCCTTATACGGCAGGTTTCCAGATCCACGTGTCACGAGAACCAAGGTGGTGAAGCGGCTGCCCGCCACAGGCTGGCGGAACACGCTTTGCCGGTCATAGGCCTGATCGAGCTGGAGGGCCGCGCCGACCGGGTCCCCCCTGGCCTTGAAGACGCTCGCAAGCGTCTGGTGCGCCATCACAGCGGGCGTCTGATCGGGTGCAGAAGCATCTCCCGCCTGAAGAGCGGCGCCGGCGTGGTGTTCGGCAGCCTCAAGCATACCCACCGACAGATAGAGCGCCGCAAGATCTGCATGCGCTTCCCACGCCCGCCCGAGCGCCAGCGCCAGCTTGAGATGACGTTCAGCATCGACCGGTCGCTCGATAGCGGCATAGGTTTCGCCGAGGCTGAGCTGGGCGTCGGCGTTGGCCGGATCAAGAGCACAGGTCAGTTCAAGCTTCACCAGAGACGGGTCGCCGGCCTCCAGCGCCGCCAAAACCGAATCACGAACCACACGCGCGGACTGCAGGCCTGGGGCAAGGGCGACGGCCTGTTCTGAGGGGAACAGCGCCTCGGCGGCCCGGCGAGCGTCAAGCAAAGCCTGGGACAAAGCAATGCGAGGACCAGCCTCGCCCGGCGAGGCGTCGCACTCCGCCTGCAGCCTTCGGATACGCCGCTCGGATTGGGAGCCAAGCGGAGGGTCGCGCTCAGGCTCGGCCGACGCCGGGTCGATCCCTGCGGACATTGGCGCCGCCGACACGTTGAAGTCCTCCGCACGAAAGGCCCAGGAACGCCATCAGGAGCCTAGTCGGTTAATAATTCCGCTGGATTTCGCCCGCCCGTTCAAACGGCGATAAGGGCGGTTTTCGCAAGCCTACCCCACCACCGTCTCAGTGCGATCAGGATCGTGCGACACCGGGTCCTTCACCGGCCAAGATGAAGACAAGCCTTTGGAACGCCGCGCCCAGGCCGCTTTGATCTGCAGCGACGTCTGGCGCGATCCGTCTGGGCTCCAGCCCGGCGGCCCAAACACATAACCGATCGCTTCGCGGGGCGAGCGGGCGTGGGAGAGGTCCTTGGCCATGGCCGCCCACTCATGAAAAACCGCCCGCAATAGGTTGAAATCACCTAAGTTTTTTACAATCCCATAACGCGGCGGCTCGCCCGTATCCTCGGCCGCAAAGGTGGCGAACAGTCGGTCCCAGATGATGAGGACGCCGGCGTAGTTGCTGTCCAGGTAGCGCGGATTTCGCGCGTGATGCACCCTGTGGTGGGACGGGGTGTTGAACACAGCCTCGATCGGCGCTGGGAGCCGCATGATCGCCTCGGTGTGGATCCAGAACTGGTAGACGAGGCTGATCGACTTTTCGATCGCGATCATCGAGGGTGGAAAACCCAGAAGGGCCAAGGGAAGCCAAAGGGCCCAGGTTCCATTCAGGCCGCCGGTCCAGGTTTGACGCAGGGCTGTCGAGAGATTGTAGTGTTGTGAGGAGTGGTGGTTCACGTGCGCCGCCCACCAGAAACGGCGCTCATGGCTGATGCGGTGAAACCAATAGTAGGTCAGATCCTCAAGAAAGAAGATCGCCGCCCACGCCCACCAGGCTCCCATGGAGACGGTGAAGAGACGGTGCTGATAAACCCAGAGCGTCGCAGCGTAAATTACCCCTGCCGCAATCGCTCCGGCCAGGGTCGATCCCAGGCCGAGACTCAAGGACACAAGCGTATCCTTTGGCTCGTAATAGGTCCGGGTCTTGCCAAGCCTGGCCAGGCCGATTTCCAGGACGATAGCGAGGACGAAGAAGGGGGTCGCGAGGGCGACTGGATCGATCATGGGCGCGCGCCCCCTAACAGGGGCGGCCAAGCGGCGCCCTCCGCCAGGGCCAACCGCGCCACAGGCGCGGTCAGATCCTGGAGTTTGACGGCGACCTCGCCCCCCGAGGCCGCCGCCTTGGCAAGCTCGGGCCATGGAAGGCTTCGCGCGACATACCCATCGCCGGAACGATAGACCAAGAGCGCCTCGTCCTCGGACCGCGCGACAGCCGAGTCTCCGTCAGCGGCCACCCAGACGCGCCCGAACGCATGGTCGGGAAACTCCTCAGCCATCAGGTTCCGCGCCGACTCCTCGTCCAGCGACGAGGCTGGACGGGAAATCTTCGCCCAGGCCGCCAGGAGCACCAGAAGGCCGATCGCGACGAGCGACGCCAAGGTCTGCAGGAGAAAGGCGAGCGTCATTAAACAGAGACCGTCGCTCCATGCGACGCCAGCGTCAAGCTGACCGAGCCGCGCGGGCGACCCCTGGAGCCCCTGGCGAATCCGAGCAATTAAAGCGCGGTTGTGTCCCGTAGCGCGAGGCCCCGGCAGCGCCAGGTCCCGGCAGCGCCAGGCGCAGAGCCGAGTTAGGTCAGCCCTGAGCCTGGAGCGATCCGGATTTTAGCGTTTTTGGCCGATTGGATTGGGATCGGTAGGACCGCCCATCGCGCATTCGGACGTCAGTGAGGGGCGCGCTAGAACCTGTGCACGTAACTTACCGACACGGTGTCCGCGTTCGGGCCGAAATCCTGGGAATCCTCACGCGTATATTCGGCGCGGATCCCATCGTGGACGGTGAAGAAGTACTGTCCGCCGGCTCCGTAGTTGAAACTCTCAGTATTCACGTCGAAACCGTTGACGCCCGAATAGCGAATTTTGCTATCGCCATAGCCGACGCGGGCAAAGAGGTCGAAGTTGCGCATTACTGGCAAATATCCCACCAGATAGCCCGCGTACTGATGATCAAGCCGGGTCTTGTATCCTCCGGAATCGGTGTCGCCCGCTATGCCGCCAGAGCCCTCGACCTCGAGGCCGAAGTAGCGGCCGAAGCGGGCGTCGACGCGGCCGGTCAGCGCGCCGATATGTGCGTCCGTTCCTGATCCCTGGTTGATTCCCGTATAGCCCAGCGACCCGTAAAGGTCGCTCGGCTGCCACCACTGACCCGTCTGGACATGGTCCTGGGCCAAAGCCGGCGCAGCGATCAGCGTGGCCGAAGCGGCAGCAATACTCAGAAGAAAGCGGTTCATGCGCGTACTCCACAAAACGAACAGCCCGCGCACAGAATGACTGATCGTCGGAGGGCGTTGCTCGTCAAATTACCTGCAATAGAAGCATCGCTGGAAACTGAGACCTCAGGGCAACAGGTCTTGTTGATAAGGTGGCGGATTGAGGGAGATTGTGGCGATTGGCGGACTGTGAGCTGAACAGCTCGACATGCCGGTCACAATGCTTCCATAATATCCAGAGACAAGCACATCACCGTCGGCGGCAAATCCGGCGTTCGCACCTCGCGCGACGCGTGCTAAGCCTGCCCCATCGTAACGAAGATGTCCCGGCGCGCTGGTTGTGAGCGCGGCTGAGGCCCCGAAGGATCCCCTTGCACCACGCCGTCATCGCCGCCACCGGCCTCTATACACCGCCCCAGACGCTTTCGAACCAGGAGCTGGTCGAGACCTTCAACGCCTACGTTGCGCGCTACAATGTCGAGCACTCGGCCGCCATCTCAGCCGGCCAGATCGAGGCGCTTCAGCCTTCGTCGCCCGAATTCATCATTAAGGCCTCGGGGATCAAATCCCGCCACGTCGTCGACAAATCCGGCCTGATCGACCCGGATTTGATGCGGCCCGTCATCCCGGAGCGACCGAACGAAGAGATTTCTGTCCTTGCCGAAATGGCCGTGAGCGCAGCCAACCAGGCCCTCGCGGCGTGGGGCAAGCCGGCCCAACACATCGACGCGGTTCTGTGCGCCTGTTCCAATATGCAGCGCGCTTACCCGGCCATGGCGATCGAAGTCCAGCAGGCGCTTCGGATCGACGGGTTTGCATTCGATATGAACGTGGCCTGCTCTTCGGCCACCTTCGGCATTAAAACGGCGGCGGACTATGTGGCGACGGGCTCTGCGCGGGCCGTCTTGATGGTCAACCCCGAGATCTGCTCAGGCCACCTCAATTTCCGCGACCGCGACAGCCATTTCATCTTCGGCGACGTGGCCACGGCGGTGATCGTCGAGCGCGCCGAGGACGCTGCTCCAGAGGGCGGCTGGGACATTCTTGGCACGCGGCTGAAAACGGTTTTCTCCAATAATATCCGCAACAACTTCGGCTTCCTGAACCGGTCGGCCCCTGAAGGGGTCGGGAACAAAGACAAGTTGTTCGTCCAGGAAGGCCGCAAGGTGTTCCGCGAAGTGGTGCCCATGGTCTCCGAAATGATCCTTGATCACGCCCATGACCTCAATCTGGATCCGCATGAGCTAAAGCGCCTGTGGCTACATCAGGCCAATATCAATATGAATGAGATGATTGGCAGAAAGGTTCTGGGTCGCGATCCAGCTCCCGAAGAGAACGTCATCATCCTCGATGAATACGCCAACACCTCCTCAGCCGGTTCGATTATTGCGTTTCATACGGCCAATGACGGCTTTTCACCGGGGGAAACCGGCCTGATCTGCTCCTTCGGCGCCGGCTATTCCGCCGGGACGGTGTTCGTCAGGAAGCGTTAGGCGTGCGGCCGAAACTTTGGGCCGCTTTGCGCATGGACTCGCGTTCCTCGGGCGTGCAGGTGGTCTTGCTGCAGTAACGGTCGAACGCACGGTTCATCATGGCCGGCATATCCGCGAGCATAACCGGAACCAGTTTCCCGGTGAGCGCCGGCACCTTGGTCAGAACGGCCCGCCCGGAGGGACTGCTGTAGAAGGCGTCTATGTCCTTGAGTTCCGTCTCGGTCAGATTGCGGGCGTAGATCTGGACCATCGCCTCCTTGTGGCGTGGGATCATCGCCTTCGTGTCCTCAAGGATCGAGGCCTGCATGGCTTCCACCGCCTCGCGCTTCTCAGGGGGCGTGTTCTTCAACATCGCGTCGAGCATCGGGCGCATCATCTGGGCGCCGAGCTGATCCATCATCTCGTCCATATGCATGGCTTCAAGAAGATGGCGGGCGTGTTCTAAGGCGGCTGGCGTGGGCGCGATCGGCCCGAGCGCGGCGTCCTCAGCGAGCGCAGGGCCCGCCACAAGCAAGCCCGCAGCGGCGATGGCGGCAAACACTTTCATGGTGAGGATCCTCGGTTCTAACGGCAGCCTGCCACAGCCGAGGCTCTCGATCTATCCCGCCCTCTCCCGGTCAACCTGGCCGACGGCGTCATCGGATCTACCGCCGCCGCCGGGCCTTTCTCGCCTCGTCGTCCTGCAGGGCGTCATGGAGGGTCCGTTTACGCCCATCCGGGGCCTGAAGGGACAGGCCCTTGACGGCTGGAATGGATCATAAGCGGCATCCCATCACGACCAGCGCCGCGTAGCCCCCCGGGGGCGTCACGGCGGCGGTGCGCTGGGCTGCACATGCTCAGCCTTCCAATCCATCGCTGCGCGGACGCGGCGGCGGACGCTCGGATGGTCGTAGAATATGAATTCCTCGAGGGCGGAAGGGGAATCGGCTCTGTACTCGATGGTCTTTACCAAGGCCTTGGATAGGCCGTCAGGTTCATTGGCCGTCACAAGGCTGAAATGGTCCGCGTCGGCCTCCTGCCACCGGGTAAGGGTGTTATCGAGCGGCGTCATCACGAGCTGGAATGTGGCGAAGAGGATGACCAGAACGGGCAGGCCGGCCGGATCCTCGATGCTGGCGGTGTCTGCCCCGAGGAGGCGAGCGACCATCGGAAACATCAGCTGCATCATGCCGAAGGCGAGGAGGGCTTCGATCGCCGCCCATAGCGCGCCCCAAATCACATGCGCACGCGCATAGTGGCCCATTTCGTGGCCCACCACCCCGCGGACCTCGGCAAGGTCGGCGCCCTTCTGGAACATGACATCGCTCATAGCCACGCGGGCGGAGCCGAACAGTCCAGCGACGTTGGCGGTATAACGGTTCGACTGTTTGGAGCCGTTGTAGATGTAGATCTTATCAGAGGGGACGTGGGCCTTCCTGGCCAGGGCCGTCACCTCATCGCGCACCGGCCCGGGCGGGGCCGGCGTGAAGGTGTTGAAGAGAGGCTCGATCAGGATCGGCGCGATCAGGAGGCCGAAGACGATGAAAACGACGGCGACGCCCGAGGCCCAGGCCCACCAGGTGCGCGGCGCCCTGCGGATGAGGGCGTAGAGCACCACGAGAAAAAGGCTGAGACCGATGATCGAGATGACCCCTCCCAACAGCGCTTCGCCAAGCCAAGCGGGAAAGCTCTGATTGCTGAGGCCGTATTGTGTCTGGCGCCACCAGTCGGCGTACGCCGACCACGGCAGGCCCAAGAGCCCGTCGAGGGCCAGAAAGACGATGACGACGGCCGCGCTCGCCGCCAGGGGACGCCGCCGAGCGCCATCGATGCGCTTGCGAAGGCGATGCAGAAGGCCGGAGCGAAGGATCAAGAAGGCGACGACGACGCTGTTCAGCCATCCCCACAAGAGCACCCAGTGGCCGCCCTGGGTATAGTGGATCGCTTTGAGGTGCGCCGCAGGCGAAAGCGCGGCCAGATAGGCGTTGGTCGCCGCAGCAGGATCAAAACCGGTCAATCACGCCTCCGACGGCTCGCCCGGGATGGGCGAGACTGACCCTAGTGCGAGGGTTCCTCATGGGAAAGGCGCCAAAGGCAAAGCTTTGGCGAGGTCTCGGGTCGGGACGGCGCTAAAGCGGCAAATAGGTGAAGGCGAGCAGGCCGCAGCCGATCGCCCCAAGGGCCATCGAGCCGACCCAGAACCAACGGCGCCGGGTGATGATGGCCACGGTCGAGATGGCGATGCCCACTTCCACCAGGGTCGCCGCGGCGGTCAGCCAGTGATGCTTCTCCTCGTGGGCGCGGCTCTTGGCCAGAAGCCCATCACGCTCTTTCTCGAAGTCCAAAGCCTTCTGGCGGCTCTTGGCCTCATCCTGATCGTTCTTCGCCGCCCCCTTGTTGAACACCTCCGCCTTCGCCGGATCTTGCGCCGCGGCGATTACGTAGAGATTTTTGCGCACCGCCTTGGAGTTGGATAGACCCCAGTTATCGGTCGCCTGGTCCTGCTTCAGCACCGCCTCTGAGGAGGAGGTGATGGCTTTGCCGGCCTCAACGGTCTCGAGGCTGCCTGAGGCCGCCGCCAGGACGGCCAGAATCGCGATCGTAATCGACACCCTGCCGGTGAACGGATCACGCGCGGCGTGCTCGGCATGCTCCGCATGCTCGTGGGCTTCCAGCGGGGCGTCGTGGGGCAAAGGGCGGTCCTCGATAGGATGGCGGAAGGATGGGCTTGGGTGCAGCGATGATGCAATAGCCGCTGCACCCGTCCGCACAGTCGGGCCGGACTTAGGATTGCGAACCTCGCCTCAGGCCCTGAGCCCTGACGACGCCCTGGAGTGAGCCGCGGCCGAAGCGTCAGGCCTTTGCAGCCTTCTTCATCAGCGCCGCTTGTGCGGCCGCGAGCCGGGCGATTGGGACGCGATAGGGCGAGCAGCTGATATAGTCGAGACCTATGCTGTCGCAAAAGGCGATCGAGGCCGGATCTCCGCCGTGCTCGCCGCAGATGCCGAGCTTGACATTGGGCCGCACGCTTCGGCCACGCTCGGCGCCGATCTTGACGAGCTCGCCCACACCCTCCTGGTCGAGGGTGACGAAAGGATCCCTCTCGAAAATTCCCTTCTGGATATAAGCGTCAAGAAACCGCCCTGAGTCATCGCGCGAGATGCCGAAGGTTGTCTGGGTGAGGTCGTTGGTGCCGAATGAGAAGAATTCCGCGTGCTCGGCCAAGCTGTCCGCGCGGATAGCCGCCCGGGGAAGCTCGATCATAGCGCCCACCTGGTAGGTCAAGGTCACGCCCGTCTCGGCCATCACCGCCCTGGCGACGCGGTCGGTCAGCTCGCGGAGGAACTTCATTTCCTCCTTTTTCGCGACCAGCGGATGCATGACCTCGACCAGGGGCGCTTGAGCCTTGCCAGCGATCTCGCACGCGGCCTCAAAGATGGCGCGAACCTGCATCTCATAGATCTCGGGAAAGGCGATTCCGAGCCTGCAGCCGCGCCATCCGAGCATGGGATTGGTCTCCGACAGCTCCTCTCGCCGGCGGCGAAGTTTGGTCACGTCCAGCCCCGCGCCTTCGGCGAGAGCCTCAATCTCCTCGTCCGAATGGGGCAGAAATTCATGCAGCGGAGGATCAAGCAGACGGATCGTCACCGGCAGTCCGGCCATGATGGTGAAAAGCTCGGCGAAGTCCGCACGCTGGAACGGCAGGATCTTGGCCAGGGCTGCGCGGCGGCCGGGCTCGTCGTCGGCCAAGATCATCTCGCGCACGGCGGCGATCCGGGTCTCATCGAAGAACATGTGTTCGGTGCGGCAAAGCCCGATACCCTCCGCGCCGAAGCCCCGCGCGGTCTTCGCGTCCAGCGGGGTTTCAGCATTGGCGCGCACCTTCATCCGCCGCGCCTTGTCGGCCCAGGCCATCAGCCGGCCGAAATCGCCGGTGAGCTCTGGCTCCACCATCTTGACCGCTCCGGCGATGATCTCGCCCGTGGATCCATCGACCGTAATGATATCGCCAGTGCGAAACTCCCGCCCGCGCGCCGTGAGCTTTCCGTTCAGAGCGTCAATCCTGAGCTCTCCGGCGCCCGACACACACGGCCGGCCCATACCCCGCGCGACCACAGCCGCGTGGCTGGTCATCCCGCCCCGTGCGGTGACCACGCCCCGCGCGGCATGCATCCCATGAATGTCTTCGGGCGAGGTCTCGTCGCGGACCAGGATCACGCTTTCACCAAGAGAGCCCAGCCGTTCAGCCTCGTCGGCGTCGAACACGATCTTGCCGGTGGCCGCCCCCGGTGAAGCCGGAAGGCCGGCGCCGATCACATCTCGGACCGCACTGGGATCAATGGTCGGGTGAAGCAGTTGGTCGAGCGCCGCCGGTTCGACCCGCATGACCGCCTCTTCTTCCGTAATAAGGCCTTCAGCCGCCTGCTCGCACGCGACCTTGAGCGCCGCCTTGGCGGTGCGCTTGCCCGAGCGGGTCTGCAGCATGTAGAGCCGGCCCTGCTCGACGGTGAACTCAATATCCTGCATGTCGCGGTAGTGGGTTTCGAGCCGTTCGACCACCGCCTTGAACTCGGCGAACACCTGGGGCATCGCCTCCTCCATCGAAGGGGCGCGGTCGCCCATGTCTTCACGGGCCCGGCGCGTCAGGGTCTGGGGCGTACGAATTCCAGCCACCACATCCTCGCCCTGGGCGTTGATCAGAAATTCGCCGTAAAGCGCGTTCTCGCCGGTCGAGGGATTTCGAGTGAAGGCCACGCCGGTGGCTGAGGTCTCGCCCATGTTGCCGAACACCATCGACTGAACATTGACCGCTGTGCCCCAGCTCTCAGGTATATCGTGCATACGGCGGTAGAACTTGGCCCGGTCGTTCATCCAACTTTCGAACACTGCGCCGACGGCTCCCCAAAGCTGCGCGTGGGGATCTTGCGGGAAGTCCCGGCCGAGTTCGGTGCGCACCAGCTGCTTATAGTCCTCAACCACCCTCTCCCAGTCCCCTGCCGAGAGAGCGGTGTCGATGGTGACATCCAGACGGTCCTTATGGTCGTCGAGCACCTCCTCAAACAGGTTATGCTCAAGGCCCAGCACCACGTTCGAATACATGGTTATGAAGCGGCGATAGCTATCGAGAGCAAAACGCCGGTCGCCAGACAGGATCGCCAAACCTTCGACGGTCTGATCGTTGAGCCCGAGGTTCAGCACGGTGTCCATCATGCCCGGCATGGAGGCGCGGGCGCCCGAGCGCACCGACACCAGGAGCGGATTGGCCGGATCGCCGAACACCTTGCCGGTTTCGGTTTCGACCGCTTTCAGCGCCGCGGCCACCTGCGCCTTCAGATCATCCGGATAAGCCTTGCCGTCGGCGTAAAAGCGGGTGCACGCCTCGGTCGTGATGGTGAACCCTGGCGGCACCGGCAGACCCAGGGACGACATTTCCGCAAGGTTCGCGCCCTTGCCGCCCAGGAGGTTTTTCATCGACGCGTCGCCGTCGGCCTTGCCGCCGCCGAAGCTATAGACCCAGCGTCCCGTCACCTTGCCTGACTCCACCGATCCATCCGCCATTCTAAGCTCCGAACTCAATATTCGCCCATGGCCGCACACGCGGGTAGCGAGGTCTGAATTAACGCACGAGCACTCAAAACGCCTTGCTCCGCCCGTGTGCGGGCATAGGCCAGATTAGGGGTTACCCTGAAATCAATGAAAAATCCGCCACTCGGTTCGCCGTATCCCGAACCTGGGTCAACAACCGAAGCCGCGTCAGGCGCACATCTGGGTCCGAAGCGTTCACCATCACCTTGTCGAAAAAAGCGTCAACCGGCGCGCGCAAATGGGCCAGATGGTGCATAGCGCGAGTGAAATCCTCCCGATCCAGCGCCTCATCCACGGCGGCGACCTCGACCCTCAGCGCCGCGGCAAGCGCCTCTTCTTCAGGCGTCGTCAAGGCTCCAAGCTGTTCGCTCAGCCTGTAGAGATCGACCTCGGCCGGGTGCTTCTTTTCTTCGGCTTTGAGGATGTTGGTCGCGCGCTTGTATCCGGCGAGAAGATTTGCGCCGTCCTGCGTGGCCAGAAAGTCAGAGAGAGCCTCGACGCGGCGGATCACCCGGACAAGCTCGTCATCGCCGAGGGCGAAGACCGCATCGACAAGGTCGTGGCGTTTGCCCTGGTCTCTAAGCAGGACCTTCAGGCGATCAATCAGGAACCCCAAGACTCCGTTCACGATCACACCGCTAGCGTCAGGGGCGTTGGTCGCGACGCCCATTGAGAGGGCCTGCGAGACATCCTCAACCCTAAAGACCCGCATCATCGCCGCCCTGAGAAGGCTGCTCAGGGATTGACCTTCGGCCGTGGCCGCATGGGGCGGAGGCGCAAATCTAATCTGGTTTTCGAGGATGATTGCAATCACCCCGAGGGCGGCCCGCCTCAGGGCATAGGGATCCTTCGACCCGGTGGGCTTTTCGTCGATGGCGAAGAAACTCACGAGGGTGTCGAGTTTGTCGGCCAAAGCCACGGCCACCGTCGTCGGCGCTGTCGGCGTCGAATCGGATGGGCCGACCGGTTTATAGTGGTCTCGGATGGCGTCGGCGATCAGGTCGATCTCTGCGTCTGAACGCCCGACAAAACCTGGCGGCCGGGCTTGTTGCAAGGACGGGCGATGATCGCTTGGACGAAGGCCTATGACCCCCTTGCCGCGTTCGCCATCCTCATGTGGAGCCCCTGTCGCCGCGGGTGATTTGCCGATCGCTCGGGCATAGTATCCGCCCATAATCCCCTGAAGCTCGGGGAATTCGCCGACCATCCCAGACGCCAAGTCGGCCTTGGAGTAGTGGGCGGCGAGCCCTGCAAGCTCTGGGTCGGCGCCGACCTGCGGCGCGATCTCACGCGCCAGAGCCTCGATTCGCTGGACGCGCTCCGCAAGGGAGCCAAGCTTGGCGTGGAAGGTGACCCCCTTCAGCTTCTCAGACCAGGTGACGAAGGCTCCGGGCGTAAGGTCCTGATCCCAGAAGAAGCGGGCGTCGTTGAGCCGGGCTGACAGCACTTTGGCGTTGCCAGCCGCGATCACCGCTCCGCCGTCCTGAGGTTCGATATTGGCCACCACCACAAAGTGCGCCGCAAGGGCGCCCGGGCTGCCGGCCGTGCGAGGATCGCGCACGGCGAAATACTTCTGGTGGGTTCGCATCGAGGTGCGAATCACTTCAGCCGGCAGGTCCAGAAAGGTCGGATCCATGCGGCCAAGAAGGGGGACCGGCCATTCCGCCAGGCCCGAAAGCTCGTCCAAGAGCCCCTCATCCTCGACAAGCTCCAGTCCCGCGCCAGCGCAGACGGCGCGGGCGCCGTTCAGAATCAGCTGTCTGCGTTCGTTCGGGTCGAGCAACACATAGTGGTCGCGAAGCGCCGCCTGGTAGCTCGAAAAATCCGTCACGGCGAAGGGCGCATGACCTTCGCCCATGAACCGGTGCCCCTCGGTCAGCTCGCCGGAGACGATCCCGCCCGCCTCAAAGCCGATCACCTCGCCGTCGAACAGGCAGACGATCCGCTTCAGGGGCCGCACCCAGCGCAAACCCGACGATCCGGACCGCATAGACTTCGGCCAGGGAAAGCTGGCGATGATCGCCGGCGCCATCTCAGCGATGACGTCCGCCGTCGCACGTCCGCGCGTGGATCGGTTGGCGAACCAGGCCCCGTCTCGCTGAACCAGCTGGTCCCTGGCGATGCCGGTCTTGCGCAAAAAGCCCTCGAGCGCCTGCTCAGGCGCACTCGTGCGCGGGCCCCTCACCTCCTCCTCACGGTCAGGCGTCGCTCGAGCCAGGCCTTCGGCCAGAAGGGTCAGACGGCGCGGCCCGGCGTAGGTCGCAAGCGTCGCGGAAAGCCCCGCTTTGCCAAGGTGCTCCCGCGCCAAGCGCTCGAGGTCACGCGCTGCACCGGCCTGCATGCGCGCGGGGATCTCCTCTGAAAAGAGTTCAAGCAGGAGTTCGGGCATTTTATTCCCTGAGACGCCTCGCCTTGGACGCGATCCGTTCTTTGTCCGACCCGAACAAAGCCTCAAACGGGCCGCCAACGGGGACCGGTTCACGCCGGTTCGGGTTCAGCGTCGCGCCGGGGTCTTGAAGGAAACGGCCTGGGGCCGCTCCGACACGAGAAACCCTGCACGCGCGCCCTGATGACCCCCCAGGCGCGGAAACGCGATCACGACTGAAGGCAGGCGCGCCCGGAAAAAGCACCCGGGCGACCCCGGGCGCCGAATCAGAGGACATCGTCGTCATGCCGCGCGCCCTTCCATCTCAACCCACAAAGCGGCGCAGGCCTTACAGAGATCTCGGATGCGGCCGATGTAGCTCTGGCGCTCTGCGACCGCGATAGCGCCTCGCGCGTCCATAAGATTGAAAAGGTGACTGGCCTTCAACACCCGGTCGTAGGCCGGGAGCACCAAGGGCTGGCCCTGGGGTCCATGCATGGCCAAAAGACGCGAAACCTCGCGCTCCATGTCTTCAAAATGGCGCTTGAGCATCTCGACGTCATACCCCTCGAAGTTGGCGGCGGAATTCTCGCGCTCATTTTCGAGGAAGACGTCGCCGTAGGACTTAAAGGCCGGCGACTGGGGGGCGTTGAACGGAAGATCGTAGACGTTGTCGACGTCGAACACATACATCGCCAGACGCTCGAGCCCATAGGTAAGCTCGCCGGCGACGACCTCGACGTCCAGGCCTCCGACCTGTTGGAAATAGGTGTACTGGCTAACCTCCATGCCGTCGCACCATACTTCCCAGCCCAATCCCCAAGCCCCGACCGTGGGGTTCTCCCAATCGTCCTCGACAAAGCGGATGTCGTGCACGGTGGGATCAAGGCCGATGGCCTTGAGAGACCCGAGATAGAGGTCCTGCATGTCGGCCGGATTCGGCTTGAGGATAACCTGGAACTGGTAATAGTGCTGCAGTCGGTTGGGGTTCTCTCCGTAGCGTCCATCGCCAGGCCGGCGCGAGGGCTGCACGTAGGCGGCGCGCCAGGGTTTTGGTCCGAGCGCGCGAAGCACCGTCGCCGGATGCAAGGTGCCGGCGCCGACTTCAACATCATAAGGCTGCAGGATCAGACAGCCCTGCGCCGCCCAATAGGTCTGCAGCGTCAGGATAAGGCCCTGAAATGAGGTCGGCTTGCCGGTGATCATGACGCGGGGGGTATAGGCCGCGAGGCCGTGCCGGGCAAACCCGTAAGCTCCAATCCGCCCCCCCAGGGCGCTTGACCCCTCACCGCCCGCAAGCTCACCGTCGATATAGGCCCCTTGGGCCGCCGGAAGATGTTTGCAGGGCCTCTGGCCTGACCCTCTTCGCGCGGCTCGCCCCTTAGCGCTGGAGCCAGGCTCGGGCGTTAGCTCGACGGTATAAGCACCTTGTCGATCACCTGCACGGCGCCATTGCTGGCCGCGACATCGGCCTGGACCACATCGGCGTCTCCAATCTTGAAGGCGCCGCCCGAACCGTCGAGGTGCAAGGTCGGGCCCGCGCCGGACGGAACATCGGAGGCGGCGTGCCCGATCACGGCGCTTGAGATCACCGGTGCGTTGATGAGGTGATAGAGCAGGATATGCTGAAGCTTCGATCGGCTCTCCGGCTTTAGGAGCTCGTCCAGAACCCCCGCTGGCAGAGCGGCGAAGGCTTCATCGGTCGGCGCAAACAGGGTGAAATGCGTGCCAGGCTGTTTGAGGGTGGCGGTCAGGCCGGCCGCGTCGATCGCCTTCAGGAGCGTGGTGAATTTGCCGGCGAGCGTAAGGGTCGCCACGATATCGACAGGCGGGCTCGGGGGGGTGAAGGGCATGTAACTGGCTGCAGCGGCCGGAGCGGGCGTCGCCGCGGGCGGGGTCTGAGCCTCGGCGACTCCCGAACTCAGGACGACGCCCGTCAATAGGAGCAGAAGCATACGTGACGACATGGGTTTTCTCTCGACGCTTGACGCTAGGACATCGGGTGGGCCAGGCGCTTACGATCGATGGGCGCGGCCGGTTCAACCGCCGACCGGGCCGGGTGGGCCACACGCGAAAAACCCGGCGGAAGCGGGCTAAGTTGTGGGCAATTATTGTCCAGTAACGCCCGCAAAATAGGCGACGCGCCCGCGATGGGCAGCCGTGGGAGCGTTGTCGGTCGCGATGGAGGCCGGCGCCGCTAGCGTCCTTTCGCGCCCCGGGGGCGGCGCGTTCTCTGATGATCTGTGGAGTATAACGCCGTGTCGAAGGCCGTTTGGGTGAAGCGGATCGCCAGTTTGGCCCTGGCGGCTTTGCTCTGCCTCTGCGTGTTTGAGCCTGCCTCTGCGCAAACCGCAGGGACTGCGCCAGCCCAGAGCGCTGCAGCGCCGGCGTCCACCCAGACCCCCAGCGTCTCCGACGCCGACCTCAAAGCGGCGATGGACCGGATCAACAAGGCGTCGGGCTGGAAAACCGACAGCGGCGACACAGCCTGGATGCTGACCTCCACGGCCCTGGTGTTGATGATGACAATCCCTGGGCTGGCGCTGTTCTACGGCGGCATGGTGCGCCGCAAGAACGTCATCGCCACTGTCGCCCAGTCCTTCGCGATAACCTGCGTGGTGACGCTGGTCTGGTTTGCGTTCACCTACTCGATCGCCTTCGGCACGGATGCGAACGCCGAACAGAACAAGTGGTGGGGCGGTCTCGGCAGGGTCATGCTGACCGGGGTCACCATGGACAAAAGCTACACCATCGCCGGCGCAGCCCAGACCATCCCCGAATACGTCTACATGATGTTCCAGATGACCTTCGCCATCATCACCCCGGCGCTGATCTGCGGCGCCTTTGCAGAAAGAATGAAGTTCTCGGCCCTTCTGCTCTTCACTGCACTCTGGTCCATCATCGTCTACGCGCCGATTGCACACTGGGTTTGGGGCGGCGGCATTCTAGGCGGCATTGGGGTCCTGGACTTCGCCGGGGGTACGGTCGTGCATATCAACGCCGGCGTTGCAGGTCTCGTCTGCGCCCTCGTGCTGGGACCACGCAAGGGGTACGGCCACGACAATATGGCCCCCAACAATCTGGTTTACACCATGATCGGCGCCAGCCTCCTCTGGGTCGGCTGGTTCGGTTTCAACGCGGGTTCCGCCAACGCCTCCAACGCCCTCGCCGGCGTGGCCATGACCAATACCCAGGTGGCGACCGCCGCGGCGGCTCTGGGCTGGATGGCGGTCGAATGGCTGGTCTCGAAAAAGCCGACCATGCTTGGCCTGGCCTCAGGCGCGGTGGCGGGACTGGTGGCGGTGACCCCAGCGTCAGGCTTCGTCAACCCGACGGGCGCCCTCATCATCGGCCTCGCCGCCGGGGTCGGCTGTTATTTCAGCGCGGTCTGGCTGAAGCGGATCTTCAAATACGACGACAGTCTTGACGCTTTTGGCGTGCATGGCGTCGGTGGCCTGATCGGCGCGATTCTCACAGGCGTCTTCGCCGATGCCGCGATCAATTCAACCGGCAAGGTTCACAGCCCTCTCACCCAGCTTTATGGATGTCTATTCACGATCGGGTGGACCGCCGTCGGCACGTTTGTGATCCTGATGATCTGCCGGTTCACAACGGGCCTGCGCGTCTCAGAAGACGCTGAACTCGAAGGTCTCGACATGGCGTTGCACGGCGAAGCGTTACACGAGCATTGAGGGAGGGGCGCCGCCTCGGGCGCGCTCCTGGCCGCCTATGCGGCAGGCGATCCGCTCGCGCGCTTGGAAAAATCCCACGCCGCAGACATGAGCGCGGCGGCGTTTGCCTCCCGGACCCAGGCCGACCCTCCTTAAGCTCTGGCAAGCCCCCTGGTCGGAACAACCCGCGCAGACGCGCTGGCCCTCGCGATGACAGCGCCGGTTGCATCGCGCAGCCGTCCCTCAAGAAAGGCGATGGTCTTTCCGATCTTTGCGATTCTTCCCTCGCCAAAGCGTTTCCCCGGCCATGCAGCCGATAGAAAGCTCACGCGAAGGTCGATCGTGGCGCAATCCTGCTCGCCTCGGGTCCTGATGAGCACGGCAGGTCCAAGCGTGTCATCCAGCATGGCCGCGAGGCCCCCCCTGGATGTTGCGGGCAGGGTTGCAAAACTCAGGTCGGCCTTCGAACTGGATGCGGACATCGCCGGTGTCTTCATCAGACTTAAGACGTTGCCATCCGAGCGTCTCGGCGCAGGGCGGCTTAGGGAAGGTTTCAAAAACACGCATTGCCGTCCTCCGACCACCGCCCCTTGTCGATATTTCCGAAGCTGCCGCAGCGGGCGGCGCCTCTTAGCCGCAGCTCCAAGGCGGGCGGAGACAAGAGCCCCTATCCTCGCGTCAAACGTCCGCCCAGGGGCCGCCGAGGCGGCAACGCTGCACCCACCACGTCGGGCTCAGCGTCGAGACCTGTTCGGCCAGGGCCTCCGCGTCGTAGGTCGAGGCGCAAAGGGCGAAGCAGGTCGCCCCAGATCCCGACATCCGCGCCAAAAGGGTCTCGGGCGCGGCCCTCAGGGTCTCAAGGACGGTAGAGATTTCGGGGGCGACGTGGATGGCCGGCGCCTCAAGATCGTTGCGACAGAAGGATAGGATCGCCGCCAGGTCGGCGGCGTTCTCGAACGCCTCCGGGAGCGGCGGCGTATCGGCTCGACCTTGGGCGCCCGTCTGGTCAAAGGCGCGATAGACCGCGCCGGTGGAACACGGAACCCCGGGGTTTACTAGAACCGCGTCGATCGGCGGCATCGCCGGCGCGGCCGACAGCCGATCTCCCCGCCCCTCGCCCACCACCGGTTCGGCGGCGAAACAGGCAGGACCATCCGCGCCCAAGGCGCCCGCGATCTCCAGCAGGGTCCGGTCGTCAATGGCGAGTCCGACTGAATCGCGGATCAGCCGAAGGGTAGCCCCAGCGTCGCTGGAGCCGCCGCCGAGCCCAGCGGCGACCGGCAACTGCTTGGTCAGGATGAGCCGAAACGGCGGCATGGGAACCTTCGCGCGCTCGGCCAGAGCGCCCCAGGCCTGTTCGACAAGGTTCAACCCATCGCCGAGACCTGCCGCAAAAGGACCGTCCGCCTCGAATGCGGGATAATCAGCCGGACCTATGGTCAATCGGTCGCCCACGTCCGCGAACACCATCAGGCTTGAAACCGGATGATAGCCGTCGGACTGCAGGGCGCCGACGTGCAGGAACAGGTTGATCTTGGCAGGCGCCAACCGGCTCAGCGTCACGGGTTGGGTGCGCTCTCTGGCGCCGCGGGCGCCATCGGGGCTGGGGTTTCCGGACCAAGACCCTGCGCAAGCTTGAGCTCCGCCGCCGCTTTGATCTTAGGGTCCGGATCAAGGGTCAGAACCCTGCGCCACTGAAACCGCGCCTCAAGCTGGCGACCGACCCGCCAGTAGACGTCGCCGAGATGGCTGTTGACCTCCGGATCGGCGGGCTCAAGCGTCACAGCATGTTCAAGATCGCGCAGGGCGTCTCGGTACTGATGGACCCGATAGCGGGCCCAACCCAGGGAATCGACGATGGCGCCCGAGCGCGGCTCCAGGGCCGACGCCATCTCCAGCATCGATAGCGCCTCCTTCAAGTGCTCGCCCCGGTCGGCCCAGGCGTAACCGAGGTAATTCAGCACTTCCGGCTCGTTTGGTTTGAGTTTCAAGGCCTTTTTCAGATCGGCCTCAGCGGCGGTCCAGTCGCCCGCCCGCTCTTCCGCGGCCCCGCGCTCGTAGTAGAGCGACCAGCCGGCATCCGACTCCGGCGTGCTCTTGATCGCGCGGTTGAGCGCTTCGATCGCCTCCGGATAGCGTTCGTCGTCCCGCAGCAGATCCGCGTACACGACAAGCGGGCGCGGATCGTTGGGCGAAACGTCCAGCATGTCGCGGGCGAGGCGCAGGGCGGCTTCCTTATCTCCGTCCTGCTGGGCCAAAAGAGCAAGGCGGGTCCGAGCGGCGATATACTGATCCGAGCGTGACCGGACCTTAAGGTAGGCCTCCCTGGCCGACGCGACATCGCCAGCGCCGTTCATGGCGTCGCCGACCAGCACCCAGGCCTCGTCCAAGCTCGGGTCCAGCCTGAGGGCCAGACGCAGGTAGGCAAGGCCGTTGTCACCCTCCCGGCGGGCGACCATCATCGCCGCCGGCGCAATCAGGGCCTCGGCCGCGCCTTCGTGGATGCCCGGGAGCTGTAGAGCCGGCGCGCCATCCACGACACGCTGTTTTGCGGCCTTCAACCCGAGATCATTGGGGTTTTGCGCCAGAGCCTTGGTGTAGAGGGCTTCAGCGTCGGCTTTGCGTCCCCTTCGTTCCAGGAATGCGCCGTAGCCGAGGGTGAACAAACCATCCTTTCCGCCTACACGGGCTTTGTAGACCGCCTCGGCCTCGGCGAGTTTTCCAGCGCGCTCAAGCAGCTCCGCCTGCCCGAGGACTGCGACGCCCTCGGCGATCGGATCCCCCTCAATTTTTGGCGTCACAAGCGCTGCGGCCCAATCGCCGGCCGACGCCGCCGCCCAGGGGGTCAGGAGCTTGATCGCCTGCAGATGGTCCTCGCCGATCGGTTTGGCCGCCAGCAAGGCGTAGGCTTGCTTGCCTTTATCTTCCGCCAGGGCTTCGACGGCCCGGGTCAGCAGCCCGAGGCGCTGCACCGGTTCGGGACCATCGCCAAGCCGCTGGGCCGCGCTCGCCGCTCTGGCGATCTCGCCGGCGACCAGGGCTGAAGAGAAGGCCCTGGCCTCGATCGGCCCTGTGTCAGGCTCAATCTGGCTGGCCTTGTTGAAGTAAATCGCCGCGTCGCGCGAGGAGCCGTGGTCGATCGCCGCCTCGCCGGCCAGGTAGAGACCAAAGGCGCTCGAGGTTTCAGAGGCCGGCACAACGGCCTCGTCCACCGGCCCTGCCGCGGGTTGTGCAGCCCTCAGGCCGAGGGCCGCAGAGGGCGGGGATTGAACGCACGCCGCCAGGCAAAGGGCGGCGGCAAGGGCAGGAAGAAGGCGGCGCGCATTCATGGCTGAACCATCGCCCCTTTCCCGCACTGCCGCAAGCGAAGGCGGATCAACCGTGAACCCCTTATAAAAAGGCGCCGTCGTTAGCCCTATTGGCGCCCTGCGGGCCGCGCTGAGCGCAGAGATGCTCTGGCCGCTGGACCGCCCCTACCCCCGAACCCTATATGACGGCGGCCTTTTCCAGCTGAGTTGCACATGCCGAGCCTGAACGACATCCGCTCCACCTTCCTCGACTATTTCGGGGCGCGGGGCCATGCAGTTGCGGCCTCAGCCCCCCTCGTGCCGCAAAGTGATCCAACCCTGCTGTTCGTCAACGCAGGCATGGTGCCGTTCAAGAATGTCTTCACCGGCGCTGAGCCGCCGCTCTGGCCTCGCGCGACCTCATCGCAAAAGTGTGTGCGCGCCGGCGGAAAACACAATGACCTCGACAACGTCGGCTACACCGCGCGCCACCTGACCTTCTTCGAAATGCTGGGGAATTTCTCCTTCGGCGACTATTTCAAGGAAGGCGCGATCGGATACGCCTGGGACCTCGTCACCAAAGAGTTCGGCCTGGATCCCGACAAGCTGTCCGTCACGGTCTATCATACCGACGAGGAAGCGGCGGGGCTCTGGCGCAAGATCGCCGGCCTGCCCGATCAGCGGATCATCCGCATCGCGACCTCGGACAACTTCTGGTCCATGGGCGACACCGGCCCATGCGGCCCCTGCTCAGAGATCTTCTACGACCATGGTCCCAAGATGGCTGGCGGCCCGCCGGGCTCGCCAGACGAGGATGGCGACCGTTTCGTCGAGATCTGGAACCTGGTGTTCATGCAGTTCGACCAGCAGACGGGCGGTCAGCGCATCCCTTTGCCCAAGCCGTCGATCGACACAGGCATGGGGCTTGAGCGGTTCACCACAGTTATGCAGGGCGTGCAGTCAATCTTCGACACCGACCTGTTCAGGTCGCTGATCGGCGCCAGCGAGGCGCTCACGGGGGTTAAGGCAGAAGGTGAAGCCGCCGCCTCGCACCGGGTGATCGCAGACCACCTGCGCTCCTCGTCCTTCCTAGTGGCCGATGGGGTGTCGCCGTCGAACGAGGGGCGCGGCTATGTGCTGCGCCGCATCATGCGCCGCGCTATGCGCCACGCCCATCTGCTGGGTGCGGCCGACCCTCTGATGCATCGGCTAGCCCCCACCCTCGTGAGCGAGATGGGCGGGGCTTACCCTGAGCTGAAGCGGGCCGAGCCCTTAATCGTCGAAACCCTGCGCCAGGAGGAGGAACGCTTCCGCCGCACCCTCGGCCGGGGCATGGCCCTGCTTGAGGAGGCCACCGCCAATCTTCAGCCCGGGCAGGCCCTGGCGGGCGAGATCGCGTTCAAGCTCTACGACACGTACGGCTTCCCACTCGACCTCACTCAGGACGCCTTGCGGGCGAAGGGCCTTGAGGTCGACCTTGAGGGTTTCGACACGGCCATGGAGCGCCAGCGCCGCAGCGGCCGCGAGCATTGGGCGGGTTCTGGAGATCACAGCGTCGCCGCCGACTGGCGGAGCGCGCGCACCCGCCTCGGACCCACCGTCTTCGAAGGCTACGAGGCGTCAGAGATCAACTCCAGGGTGCTTATGATCCTGCAGGACGGCGTTGAGGTCGAGCAAGCGACGTTCGGCTCGACGGTTCAAGTGGTGTTCGAACGGACGCCGTTCTACGCCGAGAGCGGCGGTCAGGCGTCAGACAACCGCGGCGAGATCGAATGGACCGGCGGCGGCCGCGCGACCCTGCTCGGCGTGACGCGCGAGGCGGCAGATCTCTTCGTCCACACGGTGATCATCGACGAGGGGACGCTAAGCAGCGGGAGCGACGTGCGGCTGGAGGTCGATGGCGACCAGCGCCTCCGCACGCGCGCGAACCATTCTGCGGCCCACCTCGTGCACAAGGCTCTCAGCAATGTTCTCGGCCCCCATGTGGCGCAGAAAGGCCAGCTTGTGGACGCCGAACGTATGCGCTTCGACTTCAGCCATGGCGGCCCGCTGACCTCTGACGAGCTCGATCGCATCGAGGCTGAGGTCAACGCTGTGATTCGGCAGAACGTCCCGGCGGAGACAAAACTCATGGCGCCGGATCAAGCGATCAACGCCGGCGCCATAGCCCTGTTCGGCGAGAAATATGGCGAGGAGGTGCGGGTGCTGACCCTGGGTCGCGCGCTCCATGGCCAGGGGCCCTACTCGGTCGAGCTGTGCGGCGGCACCCATGTGGCGCGGACAGGCGATATAGCCCTCTTTCGCATCATCTCAGAAACCGGCGTGGCGGCGGGCGTACGGCGCATCGAGGCCCTCACCGGCGAGGCGGCGCGGCGCTACATGGTGAACCAGTCTGAGATTGCACGCAGCCTCGCCGAACAGTTCAAAGCGCCGATCGCCGAGGTGATCAGCCGGGTTGAGGGGCTGATCAATGAGCGGAAGCGGCTGGAACGCGACCTAGCCGACGCCAAGCGCAAGCTGGCCCTCGGCGGGGCCGGGGGGCCGCCGGCCGAAGCTGAGACCGTAAACGGGGTCCGGTTCCTCGGCCGCGTCCTCGACGGCGTCGACGGCAAGGGTCTGCGCCCGATCATCGAGGCTTTGCGTAAACTGGCGGACCTTGTCGTCGTGGTCGGCGTCAGCGACGGCAGGGCGGCGGTCGCCATCGCCTCGTCCGCGCCCGGCCTCTCCTCAGCCGACTTGATCAAGACCGCAGTCCTGGCCATGGGCGGCCAGGGCGGCGGCGGCCGTCCCGACTTCGCCCAGGGGGGCGCCCCAGACGGCTCTAAGGCCCAGGCCGCCATCGACGCGGTCAAGGCTGCGATCGGGCGATAGGGACGTCTGCCTTCGGGATCATCAGAGTTGGGGCGGCGGTCTCGGCCTGCGTTCCGGCGCGGGCGCATGGGTGTCTGAACCGCACCGAGGCGCGCAGAACCTTTACGCTCAGAGCCGCCGGCGCCTGCTCGGGTCGCATACCGGGCGCCTCAGGTCTCAATCTTCGGGCGTCACGGTCTGCGCCGGCGGCGGAGGCGTTGGCGCAGCGCCCTTCGCCGGCGCCAGCGGCCCCTCGGTGATGGTCCCGGCGGGTGGAACGAGGCCGGGCGCGGGCGGATCAGGCCTACCTGGCGCGCTCGGCGGCGTCGCCGCCAGGATGCGCACCATTCGATAAAGCCGCTTAGGGTCGCTAGGCGCGATGGCCGCCTGGGCCGTTACATCGGCGAGGGACTTGGGATTACAGCCGCCCTGGTCCTTGGGTAGGCAGGCCACGGGCCAGCCTATGGCCGCTGCGAAGCGGCCCTCGGCGTCCAGCGGCGCAGCAGGGCTGACCGCGAGGTAATAGTAACTTCGGCTGAACACCATGCGCACGGCGACCTGGGCTACGGCAGGGGCGTCGGGCGCCGCGCCAGGCGCGACAACGTACTTGGTTCGGCCGATCGAATAAAATTCGGTAGGCGTGGCGCTATTTCCCGGCGCCGGACGCTCAAGGGCGGACACCTCTTCGTTCAGAAATCCGATCGGCGTCGCGCATGGCGGCCAGGCTGAGAGGTCGAGGGTGGTCGGCGTCTCGCAATCCGACGGCAACAGCGCCCACACCCCGTTTTGCGGCAGGGGGCCCGTGGCCGCGCCGTCCGGAACCAGGGGCGCGGAGGTGACCATGGTGGAATGCAGCAAGGCGGCGGCCGAAGCGACCATCAGAAGCAATTGCATCGGGGTCCTTTGAATCGCGCCTGTTTGCATGGCCCTCAGCGGCCAGATCGCTATTATAGCGACGATTTCGACAGAAAGCGGTCCCCATGCCCATGACCCAGAAGGCGCTTGAGGCGCGCCTCGCCACAGCCTTCCCGGACTCTGAAATCACGGTCACGGACCTGGCCGGCGATGGAGATCATTACCGTGCGCGGATCGTCAGCTCCGCCTTCGCCGGGCTGCCCCGGGTGCGCCAGCACCAGCTGGTCAACCGGGCCCTTGCGGACGTTCTGGGCGGGGAGTTGCACGCCTTGGCTCTGGAAACCGTGGCGTCGTGAGGCCGCACGTCCCTCTTGCGATGGCGACTTAATCCCCCTTCAGATTTAGCCCGCTTGATCGCCGGGCCCTGCGCGCTTAGCTCTTATGGAACCCATCAGGAGGTCTCCGTGACCGACGTCACTCAGTTCGAACCCACCGGCCCCGGCCCAGACGAAGCCATCGACACCCGCCACGCGGTGCAAACCTTCATCGCCGACACCATCAAAGATAATCCTGTGGTGTTGTTCATGAAGGGCGTTCCCGAGCAGCCCCGCTGCGGGTTCTCGGCCGTCACCGTTCAGATCCTCGATCACCTGGCGGTGCCGTTCGTCGGCGTCGATGTGCTTCAGAGCGAAGACGTGCGCCAGGGAATCAAGGTTTTCTCCGATTGGCCGACCATTCCGCAGCTTTATGTGAACGGCGAGTTCGTCGGCGGCTCAGACATCGTGAGGGAAATGTTTCAGTCTGGCGAGCTCAAGCCGTTCTTCGCCGAGCGCGGCCTGATCCAGGGGTGAGTCAGCTTTTCTCGCCGATCACCCTCGGCGGCCTCGCGCTTAAAAATAGGCTCGTCGCCGCGCCCATGTGCCAATACTCCGCTGTCGACGGCGTCGTCCAACCCTGGCATTGGCAGCATCTTGGCGCCCTCGCCGTATCGGGGGTCTCGGTTGTGATCGTCGAGGCCACGGGAGTCTTACCCGAAGGCCGCATTTCCCCAGGCGACACCGGCCTCTGGAACGATGAGCAGGAGGAGGCGTTTACACGCCTGCTCAAAGACTTAGCGACCTTTTCCGACACGCCGATCGGCATCCAGCTCGCCCACGCGGGCCGCAAGGCCTCGACCCATCGGCCATGGCGGCAGAAGGGCGGCCCGCTGGGCGCCGGAGAGGGCGCATGGGGCACGGTCGCTCCGTCCCCCATTCCGTTCACCGATGGATGGCATACGCCAACCGCGCTTGATCAGGGGGGAATGGACCGGGTGGTCGAGGCCTTCGTCGCTGCGGCCCGCCGTTCGGATCGCGCTGGATTTGAACTGGTCGAGATACATGGGGCGCACGGCTATCTGATCTCAGAGTTCCTCTCGCCGATCGCCAACCAGCGCACCGACGATTACGGCGGCTCGCTTGAGAACCGCATGCGTTTCCCCCTGCGCATCGCAGAGGCCGTGCGTGCGGTATGGCCAAAATCTAAGTCCCTCGGCATGCGGCTCAACGGTTCGGACTGGACCCCTGGCGGCATTACCCCCGAAGAGGCGGCGGAGACATCAGCCCGGCTGCAGGGCCTCGGGCTCGATTATGTCCACATCTCCTCTGGCGCCAATGCGGCCCGCGCGGCCATGCCCTGGAAGGAACCCGGCTATCAGGTCGGTTTCGCCGAGACCGTCAAACACCGCTGCCCAGACCTGCCCGTGATCGCCGTCGGCATGATCGCCGGCGCTCGCCAGGCCGAAGCCATCGTTCAGGAAGGCAGGGCCGACATGGTCGGCCTCGCCCGCGCCTTGCTTGATGATCCGCGCTGGCCGCACCATGCTGCCGAGACCCTGGACGGGGGCGGCGACACCGCTTCACCTTGGCCGGTCCAATACCAGCGCGCCGCCGGCGCCGCCTGGCCAGGACGCGTCCTCCGGGATTTTGGCTAGGAAAGCGGATCTTTGGACGCTGAAAGCGCCAATTTGATCGCCGAGCATCCCGACGGGATCAGCTCAGCCCCGATCCTCGTGGGGCCGCCCTTGGAGCCCGTTTGACGCCGAAAACTCAGAAACGCCCTGGATCGCTCCAGGGCGTTTCACATCTCGGTATTCAAGGCCCGCTTAGGAGGCGTAGAACTCGACCACCAGATTTGGCTCCATCTTCACCGGGTAGGGCACTTCGGCCAGTTCCGGCGCGCGCACGAAGGTGGCGGAAAGCCCCTTGGCGTCGACCTGAAGATAGTCGGGCGTGTCCCGCTCGGACGATTGGATGGCTTCAAGCACGAGCGCCATGTTGCGCGAGCGTTCCCGCACCGAAATCACGTCTCCGGCCTTGACCTGGTAGGACGCGATGTTCACCCGTTTTCCATTCACCTGGACGTGGCCGTGGTTGACGAACTGGCGGGCGGCGAACACGGTCGGAACGAATTTGGCGCGGTAGACCACCGCGTCGAGGCGGCTTTCCAGAAGCGCAATCAGATTTTCGGACGTGTTGCCCTTGCGGCGCGCGGCCTCGGTGTAGGTGCGCGAGAACTGCTTTTCGGTCAGGTTGCCGTAATAGCCCTTGAGCTTTTGCTTGGCGCGGAGCTGAAGACCAAAGTCCGACACCTTCGACTTGCGGCGTTGTCCATGCTGGCCGGGGCCGTAGGAGCGCTGGTTGACCGGGGACTTCGGGCGGCCCCAGATGTTTTCGCCCATCCGGCGGTCGATCTTATACTTGGCGCTATGGCGCTTGGACATGGTGCGTCAGTCTTCTCGTTCGACACGGCCGGCCTTTCCAAGAGTGGAACGGCGATCTCAACGGCGGCTGGGCGTCATCCGTCATAGGCTCGCGGCCACACGGGTCACCCCGGCGGCGCGAAGGGCGGCTGTATGACGGCGAGAGGTCGTGAAGTCAAGACATTCAACCCAGCATTCAACCCTGGTCGCGTCCCGTCGTTCAGGCCGTCCGCCCGCGCCGTCCTTCAGGAGAATGGCCGCCTAAGAGGCCCGCCATGGGCGGGCCAAGGCGCCCGCGTCTAGCCTTCGGACGCAGGCGGCTCTCCCCTCGCCGCCGCCTCTGGCTGCACGGCTTGGGGCGTTTTTGCTCCCAAGAGGCCCGGCGCGACCGGACCCTTAGCCGCCAATCGCGCGAGGTGGCGCCCGCGGCCCTTCACCAATGCGGTGATTACCCCGCGAAAGGTGCGGACTTCCTGCTCCGAGAGGCGCGCGCGGCCAAGGGCGACGCGGAGATTTCGCACCATCGAAGGCTTGTTCTCAGGCGGGAAGAAGAAGCCGGACGTGTCAAGCTCACGCTCCAGATGCTCGTAGAGACCATGAAGATCGCGCCCCTCGGCCGGAGGCGGCCCCTCGCGAAAGCCCGCAGGGACTCGGGCGTCGATGGTCAGCCGCCACTCATAGGCGTTGATCGCGACCGCCTGGGCAAGGTTCAAGGATTGGAACCTGGGATCGATCGGAATGGTGACGATCGCCTGGCAGAGGGCGATGTCGGCGGTCTCAAGCCCGGCGCGCTCCGCCCCAAACAAGAGGCCGCTTTTGAGGCCCTCTTGCGACGCCCGGGCGAGGGCCGCTGCGCCCTCGCGCGGGGTGATCACCGGCATCTGGGTCTCGCGCGGGCGAGCGGTGGTGGCGTGGATCAGATGAAGATCGGCGCAGGCGTCGGCGACCGACGCGAATATCTTCGCCTCATCAAGGGGCCAGTTCGCGCCCGACGCGGAGGCCCAGGCGCGCTCCTGCGGCCAGCCGTCGCGCGGCGCCACAAGACGGAGCTTTGCGAGGCCGAAGTTGGCCATCACGCGCGCGACGGCGCCGATGTTCTCCGCCAGCTGCGGGCGATCGAGGATGACGACGGGAGCGTCCATTGCGGCTGTCTAGAACGCGGCGGCGCAAAGGCGAAGCCCGAAGCGAGGGCTGATCAGGCTGATGCGGGCCTTGACGGCGGCGGGGACGGTGCTTTTTCGGCGCCCGCACCCTGGCGGCGCCTTGCGCTCTCGCCAACCGTTTCCAGCTTGAGGTCGGGACGCGCGCGTTCGCGTTGCGGACCTGGCGTCATGCTGCGGCCGGATCAGCTTCGTCCCCTAACCTAGCGTCTCGTTAAACAGGGAAATCAGCGCGCTCCAGTGCCGCTCGGCGGCCGCCGCGTTGTAGACCGGGAAATCCGGCATGGTCCAACCGTGTAGGGCGCCTTCGTAAATCTCGCAGTGATGCTCGACCCCCGCCTCGGTCAAAGAGGCCTCGAGCCGTGCGGCCATTTCAGGGGGGAAGGATCGGTCGTTGTCGGCGCCGGCCACATAGACCCGGCCTTTGATCTTCGGTGCAAGCAGATGCGGGCTCTGGTCGTCGTCTGTGGCGAGATTTCCGCCGTGGAAACTCGCGCACGCGGCGATCCGTTCGGGATAGACCCCCGCGGTGGTCAGCGCCATACCGCCCCCCATGCAGTATCCGGTGACGCCAACCTTTGCGCCCTTCACATCAGGCCGCCCGGCGAGATGCGCCAAAAACGCCTCCGTATCCTCCGCCGCGCGCCGGTTGTCGGTCGACCCGAACAGGTGACCCAGCGCCTCGCGCGGGTTTGAAGCCGCGAAGACCACCTTTGGATCAAGCGGTTCATAGGGACCCGCGCGATAGAACATATCCGGCAGCAGGACGAGGAAGCCTGCGTCGGCGAGGCGCTGGCCCATACCAAAGAGGGCGGGCCGGATCGCCAAGCCGTCCATGAAAAAGATGGCGCCTGGCCACGGGCCCGCCCCTTCAGCCGGGGTGAACACCTGCGTCGGGCACTCTCCGTCGCGGGTTTTGATTGAGATCTGATCTTGCGGCATGAGCACCTCCTGGTGATTGGCCTGTCCTAACGCATGGCTCCGGCGGTTATGGATTGTTCCGGACCCACAATGGGCTTGGCCAGGACGTCAAAGGCGAGGTCCTCGCGCAGGGGGCGGCCAAAGCGGTCGTCTCCGTAGGGATAAGGATCGGTCTTTCCGGTCCTTGTGTAACCGCGTCGTTCATACCAGCCGATCAGGCCCTCGCGGACGTTCAACACTGACACTATGACCCGGGCCCCGCCGTGGGCCGAAACATAAGCTTCGCTGGCTTCCAGCATGAGCCTGCCGAGGCCCCTCGCCTGCATATCGGGCCGGATCGCAAGCAGCCCGAGATACCAATCGCCACGATCTAGCGGCTCGAGCCAGACCGAAGCCAGCAGACTGTCAGCGTCCTTGTGCATCATCAACCGGGCGAGGGGTTTGGCCCCAAGGTCCGCACGGAGCAAGGGCAAGGTCGTCCGGTCTCCCTCGATGAGACCGGCCTCGAAGCTCCAAGCGGGCGCGTCAGAGCCGCTGCCCCGATAGGCCCTGTTCACCAAGGCGACGATGGAGATGAGGTCCGCCTCTTGGGCCCTCTCCAGCTGCACGCAAGCTTGATGCATCACCGCGCTGAGCCCTGTGTTTCGAAGGCGGCGCGCTGGTGTTCCTTTCGCGACTGCGAAGGGACCTGAAGCTCAGCACGCAGGACGTCGGAAATCAGTGCGCGGCCGCAGGGCTCCTCAGTCACCTGATCAGGCGCCTTCAGAAAAGCGATAAGGGGCCCCGGAGATCTGATCTTTGCCCATAGACTGCAGATAGCGGTCGAGGCTCGCCGAAGCGATCC
>Ga0116231_10004318_pt1 | contig 28865 bp, 22 predicted proteins | sample S1TSphgellanicum_2_FD_89695 | JGI IMG/M metagenome (GOLD analysis project Ga0116231, IMG submission 89695) | Host-associated microbial communities from peat moss isolated from Minnesota, USA - S1T2_Fd - Sphagnum magellanicum MG | ecosystem: Host-associated > Plants > Peat moss > Unclassified...
CGGCTGGATAGCCAGTCGACGATCTTGCCCTTGCCCTCGTCGCCCCATTGGGCGCCGACCACGCAGACATTGGCCATGGGTGCAGCTCCGCCCCTGCCCGGAAGACCCGGCCGCCCTTCGACAGGACTCGGCGGCGAGGCTTGGCTATTTGTGCGTCCGCAGACTTCTAGAGCGCCGCGGCCTTCAGGGGAAGCGTGTTTGTCTAGCGACCGAAATGATAGGCGATGCGCAAGCCCACGTCATCCAGACCCTGGTTCTCCCCGTGGTGGAGGATCTCTCCATTGGAAAGATGGACCCAGGAAAGTTCGGCGCTCCATTTGGGCGTGATCTTGTAGCCAAGCGCCATTTCAGGTTCGAACAAATCGTGGGAACCGAAGTCGATCCGGGTGTCGGACAGATGGATGTCACGCTGACTCTGGGCCGGGCTCAGGCCGGGCGCATAGCCGTTCGGGATCTGAGCCTCGCCCGTTGTGCCGGCGAAGCCGATCCCGGGCCTGAGGTATAAGCGGTCGCTGAACAGCCGGATCTTCCAGTCGAAACCTACGGCGATGAAGTCGGTGGGAACATTGCTATTGCCCGCGACGATCACATGGACCGAGGGCTTGCCGAGCCACCACAGGGCGTTGATCTTATCGGTGCGATAGCCGAGCAGGGCGTCGACCCCCCCTTCCTGGCTTTGATGCACGCCAAGACCATGTCCATAAACACCGATCAGGACCTCGCCAGCCTGGGCGCTCGCGCCCGCGGCGCCCAGGACCAGCCCGACAGCCAGCGCCGCCATACGTTGCATCTTCATCGCCTGATCCAAACGTGTCCCTGAAATGGGGGTCTTATGGCGCGAGCCATTGATCGTTTCAAACGGGAAACGCACCCGTGCGCCAGCTTGCTTGCGTCGGCGCGGGCGGAGGGCCATTTAAACGCTGAAGTTTCCGGAGGTCGAGCCATGTTCATCCAGACCGAGCAGACGCCCAATCCGCTCACGCTGAAGTTCCTGCCGGGCCGCGAGGTGATGGGGGAGGGCAGTCGCGAGTTCAGGGATTCGGACGAGGCGGCGGCGTCGCCCCTGGCCCGCGCGCTTTTTGCCCTGGATGGCGTCAAGCGCGTCTTCCTCGGTCCCGATTTCCTGACCGTGACCAAAACCCCCGATGACACGCCGGACTGGCGCCATCTTAAGGCGCCGATCCTGGCCGAGATCATGGATCACTACACCGCCGCTCGCCCTCTGTTTGAAAGCGAGGACGCCGAGACCTCGATCGCGCACACGGAGGGGGCCTATGAGGGCGACGCCGCGCAGATCGTTCAGGAGATCAAGGAGTTGCTGGATACGCGGGTGCGCCCCGCGGTGGCTCAGGACGGAGGAGACATCCTATTTGATCGCTTCGAACCTGAGACCGGCGTTGTCTGGCTGCACATGCGCGGCGCCTGTTCGGGCTGCCCGTCGTCGTCCGCGACCCTGAAGGCCGGCGTCGAGACCATGCTGAAACACTATGTGCCCGAGGTGACGCGGGTCGAACAGACCCTTTAAAGCGAGCGCCCGCCCTGAGACGGGGAGCCTCCCCGGTCGCAGATTCGCCCTTGAAGCGCGCGCAGACGCCGGATATTCGCCACTCAGTCTGTTTCAATTAAGAGGACGCCCCCGTGACCAAGCCCCTCGACGATGAGGCTCTAGACACTCTGTTCCGCAAGGCGCGCTCCTACAACGGCTGGGTCCCGGAGGCTCTGCCGGAGAAAACCTTCCACGACATTTACGACCTGACCAAGTGGGGCCCGACGTCAGCGAATATTTCGCCGGCGCGCTTTGTCTGGGTAGCGTCCGACGAAGCCAAGGCGAGACTGGCCAAGCTTGCGATGCCGTCCAACGGCGAAAAGATCATGAAAGCCCCCGTGACCGTGATCATCGGCACCGACATGGACTTTCCCGAGCGGATACCGCAGCTGTTTCCTCACAATCCCGGCGCCAAGGACTGGTTTCAGGACGCCGGCTTTCGTCAGACGGCGGGCTTGCGAAACGGCACGCTCCAGGGCGCTTATCTGATGATCGCCGCCCGTTCGCTCGGCTATCAGTGCGGGCCGATGTCCGGTTTCGACAACGCCGGGGTTGATGAGGCCTTCTTTGCCGGAACCAACATCAAGTCGAACTTTATCTGCTCGATCGGCCACGGAACCCAGGAAAACCTCTTCGAGCGCCTGCCGCGCCTCAGTTTTGAAGAGGCCAACACGGTGGTCTGAGCCTGAGCGGCTGACCGCTTGTGGCTGAAGGCCGGCTGGGTTAGCGGCAGGGATGCTGATCTTAGCCCTTGATACCGCCCTCGCCGCTGCAACGGCCGTCGTGGCCCGCGACGATGAGGTGCTGGCTTTGCGCTGTGAGCCGATGGCGCGCGGACACCAGGAAGCGATCGCGATCCTGGCGCAGGCCGCAATGGCCGAGGCCGGCGTTGAGTTCGAGGCCCTGGACCGGATTGGCGTGATCGTCGGGCCCGGCTCCTTCACCGGTCTAAGGGTCGGCCTCGCCTTCGCCAAGGGGCTTGCCCTGGCGTGGGATACGCCCCTCGTTGGCATCGGCGCCCTCGAGGCCCTCAGCGCAAGCGCAGGAGAAGGGCGTATCGCCGCTGCGATCGACGCCGGCCGGGGTCAGGTTTATCTGCAAACGTCCGGCGCCCCCCTGCAGTGTCCGGTCGCGGACGCCCTTGGGGCCCTCGCCGGATTCAGGCCCGAGGTCATCATAGGCTCAGCAGCCTCGTTCCTGGCCCCAGGCGCCCCGGGCGCCAGGATCGACGACCGCGCCTTCGCCGATCCCGCGGCGATCGCCCGCTTGACGGCTTGTGCGGCTCCGCCCCGCCATGCGCCAAGGCCGCTTTATCTGCGAGCGCCTGACGCTCGAACGCTTGCAGAGCGGGGTCTGGCTGAACCGGGCAGGGCGCTTTGATCCGGCGCGCGACAGCCCAAGAAAGCGCCGCGCTCTCCCAGCTGCACGCTGAAGCCTTCGCCGAGCCCTGGGACGAAGCGTCCTTGTCCGACCTCGCCCGGTCGAGCGGCGCCTTCGTCCTCGCCCACGACGACGGTTTTATCCTGGTGCGCGCCCTCGCCGGAGAGGCGGAGATCCTGACCCTGGCGGTCAGGCCCGCCGGACGCCGCCGCGGCCTGGGTCGGGCGCTGGTGCAGGCGGCGGCGGCTGGCGCCCGCGAGGCGGGCGCAGAAACCCTGTTCCTCGAGGTCGCCGCAGACAACGCGGCGGCGCTGGCGCTCTACCAAGGATGCGGTTTTGAGCCTGTGGGTCGACGAAGCGCCTACTATCGCCGCAAACATGAGCGGGCCGTCGACGCCCTGGTCCTGCGAAGGACTCTCAAGCCCACGAGCGCTTAACAGCCGGACGGCGCCGGCCTATGCTGACCTTGATTTTGGAGGCCCGTGTGGACCGAATCGAGAAGCTCTGTGTCGAAAAGGGCATGCGCATGACCGATCAGCGCCGGGTTGTGGCCCGCGTGTTGTCGACATCGCACGACCACCCGGACGTGGAAGAGCTCTATCGCCGTTCCGCTGCAGTGGATCCGCACATCTCGATTGCGACGGTGTATCGAACCGTGCGGCTGTTTGAGGAAGCCGGCATCATCTCGCGCCTCGACTTTCGCGACGGGCGTTCGCGCTATGAAGAGGCGCCCGATACCCACCATGACCACCTTATCGATATGAAATCAGGCCAGGTCGTGGAGTTCATGGACGAAGAGATCGAACGGCTCCAAGCTTTGATCGCCAAACGCCTCGGCTATCGGCTGATTGATCATCGGCTTGAACTTTATGGCGTCCCGATCGAAGAAGACGCGAAACCGAGTTAGAGACGCCCAAACGCCTGGGATTCAGCGCCCCGCCTGGCGATCCGCGTATGTCTCACGCGAGGCTGGAGCCTTGCGCCGGAGCTCGCGTGGAGCAGGCTAGCCGGGCTTGCGGAACAGATAGAGGCCGAACCCCATCGTCTCGCGTCCTTCTTGGAGGTAGAGGGCGCGCCAACCCTGCGCGCGGTTGCGAATTTCTGCGGCGTCAGGGTCGTCGGGATGGTCGCGCAAATGATTCTCAAGCGCCGTCGTATAGCGAAACGTGTACTCATCCCACTCCTGATCCGAACTTGTCACAGCGTAGAGCGGCAGAAGATCCGCCGCCTCGCCCGCGCGCACATACTCGGCGTGAGCGGCGTAGACCGAGACGGTCGGCCCCAGCAGAAGGCGAAGCATGTCGGAGGGCTCGCGCTTCCAATTGGTTTCGCCCCAAAGCAGGCAGCCGCCCGGGCGAACACTCTGAGCGAGGGATTTCAGCACTGCAGTCGCGCTCTGATCGCCTTTGGTGAGCGCCACCGCGCCGATTGCGACGAGCAGGTCCGCTTCGCCTCCGCGGGCCAGAAAGTCGATTGAACTCGAGCAATGCAGCTCGACCGACCCTGGATCGCCGCGCCCTTCCAGTCTGCGGCGGGCTTCATCGATCATAATCGGCGAGCGGTCCACCGCCCTCACCTTCAACCCCCACCGCTCGGCCAGGTGCAGCGCCATGTGGCCGGCGCCGCAACCGAGGTCGAACGCCAGAGCGCCCGGCCGAGGATCGGCCACGGCGATCACCTGGTCGAGCAGGGGTTCTGAAACCGGGCTCGCGAACCTGTGGGTCCGGTGGGCGAGAAAGCTCAGCCTGTTCTGATCCACGTTTCAGCGCCCTTCTGGTGGTTCGATGAAGACGACGCAGGCCGGCGACCCAGCGCGCAAACGCCTGGCCGCGCGCCGACCGGGATCGTCCGAATGTGCTCGCCGCCGTTTATGATACTTTATCCTTTGAAAATTCCATGATGAGGCGCCCTGGCGCCGCCTTGACCGCCGAAGACGGTCGTTCGCCGGCCTTCGCCGCGTCGGCGCGTCAGGTCGGCCCGTGAGCCCAAGGGCGCGAAGGCCGCCCGACCCTAAGGCCAGAGGGTCCTCCAGCGCTCGGGCGGCGAGGAGTACAGGCTCCATCGCCGTTCCCCCATGCGCCTGGCGCTCTTCGCCCATCGCGGCACGCGCCTTCGCCTGCAAAGGGGCCATGCGCCCCGCCTTCCTGCACGGGGATCAGGACTTTGCGCCGGGCTTTAGCCTTCCTTCTGCGGCCCCGGGCGACCGGCGAATGGCCGATCCCAGCATGGGCAAGGAGGCTCCGGGTTGAACCCCTTGTGGGACGCTCTGCAAGGCTCGCCGCGCCCCGCACCAACCCTCGCCCTGACGCGCCTCCCCTTCACCGGCGCGGTTTGTGCACATCCGGTCCTTTGAGGTGCGAAAAGGACAACACCGTCTCGCATCCTTCGCTTTGGCGCCTTAGGACGCGATCATGAGCGGATTTGAACGGATTGTGGCGCTGGAGGGCGTCGAGAACTTTCGCGACTTCGGCGCCTATCCCGCGGCCTCGGGCAGACGGGTGCGGGCAGGGCGGCTATTCCGCTCCGCCCATCACGCCGGCGCGAGCGACGGCGATCTTGAGCGTATCGACGCCCTTGGCCTGCACGTTCTGGTGGACCTTCGCCGCCCCAGCGAACGCAAGCGCAATCCCAACCGAAGAGGCAGGCGCGGCCTCGGCCGCGTGATCGACAACGACGAAGGCGACGCGCCTCTCGACGACTTCCACAGCCATATGCTGACCTCAGATCAATCGGTGGAATCGATTCGCATATTCCTGCGCGACTATTATCGGCGCGCCCCGTTCGAGCCCCGCCATATCGATCTCTTCAGTCGCTACTTCCTCGCCCTCGCGGAGACCGATGGTCCGGTCCTGATCCATTGCGCCGCCGGCAAGGACCGCACCGGCCTCCTCGCCGCCCTGACCCACCGCTTGCTCGGCGTTGGCGAGCACGACATGGTCGGCGACTATCTGTTGACCAACGATCAGGCGCGTTTCGAGCGGCGCTCGCCCCAGTTCGCGGCCTGGGTAAAAGAGCTTACCGGACGTACGCCGAGCCAGGAGGCCATCTACGCCAGCATGGGCGTGGACGCGCATTATCTTCACGTCGCCTTCGACGCCATCGAGGCGCTCTACGGGTCTGTCGAGAGCTATCTGGAGCTCGCGCTGGGTGTGGACGCCGCCGTTAAGGCAAGGATCGAGGAGCGGCTCCTCGAGTGAAGCCGTCGTGAGCGTCTAAAACGAAAGAAAACCGCGTCCGCCGCCGCCTTTCCACCGGCTCGCGCTCGAGAGATCAACGACGGACGCGAGGGGCTTTGGACCTCCATCCAAGTCCTCTAGATTGAACGGTCCCCTCGCAGGGTTCCAATCACCATGGCGTGAGACGCGCCGTCTTAGGAAGTGGATCGCCGGAACGTGAACAGTTTCTACCCTCCGGTCCGGGTTCTTATGGGGCCCGGCCCATCGGAAGTCACCTCACGGGTGCTGATGGCCCAGGCGCGTCCGACCCTGGGCCATCTGGATCCCGCCTTCCAGGCTCTGATGGAGGAGACCAAGGCCGGGCTGCAGCGCCTGTTCCGCGCCCCTGAGCACGCCTGCATTCCGCTCCCGGGCCCCGGGACGTGCGGTATGGAGGCGGGGATCATGAATCTGCTTGAGCCCGGCGAGGTGGCGGTCGTGGCCATCAATGGACTGTTCGGTCAGCGTATGGCCGATATGGCCGAGCGCGCTGGCGCAGAAGTGATCCGCGTAGAGCAGGCCTGGGGCAAGCCGATCGATCCGGCCAAGGTCGAAGCGGCCCTCTGGGCCCGGGGGGCCAAGGTGCTGGCCTTCGTTCACGCGGAGACCTCGACCGGGGTTATGAGCGATCCTGGCCCCCTCTGCGCCCTGGCGCGCGAGCACGGCGCCTTGACGGTGGTGGATTGCGTCACCTCCCTCGGCGGCATCCACGTCGACGGCCAGGCCTGGGGCGCGGACGTGCTCTACGCCGGCACACAGAAATGCCTGTCGGCGCCGCCGGGACTCGCCCCGTTTGCGATCAGCCCTCGGGCGCAGGCGGCGGTGAAGGCGCGCAGGACCAAGCCAAGAAACTGGCTTTTGGATCTCCAGCTTTTGATGAGTTACTGGGGCGGGGAGGGCGGCCGCGCTTATCACCATACCGCGCCCGTCAACGCGGTTTATGGGCTGCATGAGGCGATGGTGGCCCTGTTCGAGGAGGGGCAGTCAGCCGTGATCGCCCGCCACCTCGCCATGCACCAGGCGCTCCATGCCGGCCTCCTGGCCATGGGGCTCGACCTTAATGTCGCCAAGGCCCACCGCCTGCCGCAGCTCAACGCGGTCAAGGTGCCCGAAGGCGTCGATGAAGCCCGGGTGCGCATGCACATGCTTGACCGGTTCGGTGTCGAGATCGGCGCAGGCCTTGGGCCGCTCAAGGGCAAGATCTGGCGCATCGGCCTGATGGGCGCGTCGGCCACGCCGCGCCATATCCGGATCTGCTTGGCCGCCCTCGGCGACGCGCTCGCCGAACAGGGCCGCAATGCGGCGTCTGTTCAAGGCGCGCTCGACGCGGTCGAGGCCCGGCTCGCCCCGGCGCCCTGATAAGGCCCCGGGGTCGATTTTATCACATCGGCGCCGCCCCTTACATCAAGGGCTGACAAAGTCAAAAGGCAGGTCCAACCTGCTATGCCGCCCATAGGAGACCTAAGATGGCGTTGGCGGCGATGGAGGACGCATGACCAACCCTGCCGTTGCGGCGGACGCCGCCATTCTTCAGGACGGGCTCGATCCTGCCCTTCGGGCTGCAGCCGACGCGGCCGGCCCTGCCCTTTTGATCAAGGACCGCGGCCTACGCGGCCTGTCCCTCAGCGCCTTATCCTGGTCCCTCTACGAGGGGGTCCGCGACCCTTATGTGATCATGGTCGTGATCTACCTGTTTCAGCCCTACTTCGCGACCGTGATCGTCGGCAACGCGGTGAAGGGCCAGGAGCTGATCGCCTTCATCACCACCTTCTACGGCCTGACCGTGGCGTCCACCGCCCCCTTCCTGGGGGCCTGGGTGCAGAATATCGGCCGACGAAAACCCATGCTGTTGATCGTGACAGCGCTGATCATCCCTTTGATGACCTCGCTCTGGTGGGCCAAGCCTGATCATACCGGCCTCTCGGTGATGGCGATCAGCGTCATCCTGATGTTGGGCTCGAGCCTGTTCGCCTATGCCGAGATGCTCCACAACGCCATGATCACCACCGCGACGACGATCACAGAGCGGCCGCACGCCTCGGGGCTCGCTCTTGCCGGAGGCAGCTTCTTCTCCACCCTCATGCTGACCTTCGTGCTCTGGGGATTTGTTCTTCCCGGGCACGTGCCCTGGGCCTTTGTGCCCACGCACCCCTTGTTCGGCATCGATCAGCTCACCCACGAGCCGGATCGGATCGCCGGGCCGCTCGTCGCCTCATTTCTGGCGATCGGCGCTATCCCGCTGTTCCTTTACAGCAAGGACGCCCCCTCCACAGGTCTCTCGGCCTTCGCCGCCTTCCGCAAGGGGTTCGCCAGTCTGGCCGAAACCGTAAAAAGCCTGGGGTCTGAGCGTAACGCTGCGCTCTTTTTGGGCTCGCGCATGCTCTACACCGACGGAATGACGGCGCTTTTGGCGATCGGCGGGGTCTACGCGTCGGGCGTGATGCACTGGGCGACGCTGGAGATGCTGGCTTACGGGATCCTGCTTTCGATCGCCGCCGTTTTCGGCGGGCTCCTCGGCGGGTTCATGGACGCGAAGTTCGGGCCGAGGCAAGCCGTTAGGATCGAGGTGACGGGCGCTCTGCTCTGCCTGGTCGGCCAATTGTCGATGGGCCGCGATCACATGTTGTTCGTCATCCATTTCGACCCGGCCGCGCATGCTCCGATCTGGAACGGGCCGATATTCCGAACCCTGCCTGAGATCGTCTATCTGATCATCGGTCTTGGAACGGGAGCCTTCGTCACCGGCCAGTATGCCTCGAGCCGCACGCTGTTGACCCGCCTTGTGCCTGAGGCCAAGGCTGCATCCTACTTCGGCCTTTACGCCCTTTCAGGAACCGTGACCGCCTGGCTTGGGTCGTTTCTGGTCGGGACCTCCACCGCCATCTTCAAGACCCAGCAGGCCGGATTTGCGCCGATCGCGATGTTGTTGTGCATCGGCCTTGTGGGCATGCTGTTCGTCAAGGGAGGCGGCGTGACCCGCAGGGACGCGCGCGGCGCCCCGCTCGCGCCATAAAGCGCTATTGTCCAGCCAGGGCTGAACCCACCGCGTGGGTGGCTGATGACGCTGCGCCTGCGACACCGCCTACGGCGCCGGCGAGGATCGAGCCCATGGAAGGTCCGCTTGCCCCGCCGCCCGCAGGCGCAACGGCGCCGCCCGCCGAGCCGGAACCGCCGCCTTTGGTGGGCGAGCGGAACGAAACCTCGCAGCCTGGCGCGCAGGCCATGTCGGTGCGTTCACTGCCGCGATAGACAGAAACCCGCCCGCCTCCCGGTGTGCCGACCATGATTTCTCCGGCGTAGATGGTCCGGCCGGCGCCATCAAGCACCACCACGTCGGTTTCGCCGTAGCCGCGGCCCGACACGAAGACGGTATGGCTATCGACCACAGTCACATCTGCGACCTGTGGATTGCCGACCACCACGGACGCTGCGGCGCCCTGCACATTAAGGCGTGAGGAATGGTCGATCGCGATCGTCAGCGGCTCAGCCGCGGCGCTCGCCGCTATGCAACCAAACAGAAGGACCAGAGGCAGAGCGCGGATCATGAGAGACGTCCTTGGGACCTTGGCGGACGCCAGGAGGCGTCCTTCGCCGCCAGCATCGCGCGGAGACGTCAACAAATCTTTGAGGCGTCGCCCCTGATCGCCTGGGTCGTCGCCTTTGAGGCCCGCGAGGATGACAAGCGGGTCAGGCGGTCTACAAGGCTGTGATGTCCGCTGACGGCGACACCTCCCGCCCCTTAAGCCCATGGCTGAAGCGATGGACGACCCTCGTCGTCAAACGGCGGGCCGAGCTCCGCCAGGCGGTGCGGGTTACGGTCGGTTGCGTCCTGGCCTTCGCCATCGACCACCTGTTCAATCTGCCGCAGGGGTATTGGGCGGTCTTCACCGTCGTGATCGTGATGCAGGGGTCGATCGGCGGAACGCTTTCTGCAGCGATCGACCGCATGAAGGGCACTTTGCTGGGCGCTGCGATCGGCGGCGCGGCGGCCGCATTGCGTCCTCAAACTCCCCTGGGTCTTGGCGAGGCGCTGGCCGTCTCGGTCGCCCTGACCGCCCTTAGCGCGGCGGTTCAGCCGACCCTCAAGGTCGCGCCGGTGACCGCGGTGATCATGCTGATCAGTCCATCCGGCGGTCATTTGGGCCCACTCGAAGCTGCGCTTTTGCGTGTGGTCGAGATTTTCATCGGCAGCGCGATCGGCGTCGCCACCAGCGTTCTTGTCCTGCCGGCGCGATCCCAGCGCGTGGTGATCGAAGCGGTGCAGGCTGCGCTCGTCCAGCTGGCCCTCTTGTGCGAGCACTATTCCAGCGATCTTGGCCTGGCCCTCGAGCGGCCGGATCGCTACGCGGAGAATACGTCGATCCGCGCCGCCCTCGGACGGGTCGACGCCGCCATGGCCGACGCCGCCCGCGAACGGTCGAGCCGGCTCTCCGATCACCAGATCGCCGAGGCTATGCCGCGCACACTCTGGCGGGTGCGCAATGACTGTGTCGCCGTCGGACGGGCCATGGCGGCGCTCCCGGAACGTGTCCGCCCCCAGCTCGGACCGGCTGCGGCGGCGCTGCTCGAGGTTGAAGCTGGGTTCATGCGCCGATGCGGCGCGGCGCTGGCGACTGGGGTGGTGGTCGAGCGCGGCGGCAAAGCCGAGGCGCTTGCTAGGTTCGAGCAGGTGATCGGGGATCTCCGCGGCGCGGGGGTCGCCCAAGCCCTGGGATTCGAAGAGGCCGGCCCGGTGTTCGCCCTGGCCTTCTCCCTGGAAAGCCTTGATCGCAACGCCCAAGATCTTGCCGACCGTGTCGACGAAACCGTCCTCGGCCGAGCGGAGACCCGCCCCCCCGGCTAGAGCGCCCGTTTTGAATGCGAAAGGGGCGGGCCTTGGAAGGCCCGCCCCACCCCTCGCCCCCACCGCCGCGTCGCTGCCTTTATGAGTGGCGCGTCTTTGGCGGCGTGCATCGTTCGGAAGTTTTCCGTTGGAGGGATGGAAGCCATAATTTTGCCGTCCGTCAAAGGCGTTGGATGAGCGAGGCTCTACAAGCTCGGGCGTTGTAGCAATTTGGCAACGATGCGACGAAGCCTTGGCGCGCTTAGGCCCGTTCCGCCGCGCTTCCGTCAAGCTTCACGCTTGCCGAGCCTATGAATTGAAATAATAGGTCGACACTACCCGCCTATTGCTCGCTCCGCCTGGCGGTGCGCCGCACGAAGGCGTCGACCTGATGGAGCGCCTGCTGCGTGACGGACAAAGGCCCATATCGATATTATAAATCCTCGGACATCAGGGGTCGACGCAGCCGCTGGATCTGGATCGCCGCGGGCGTGCTTGTGGCGATCTTCGTCATCTGGCTGATCGCACCGCACGGCGATCAGACCGCGACCGGCCAACCGGGCGCCGGCGGAGCCGGCGCCAGAGCGGGCTCCGGGAGCGGCGCGCGCGGCGCCGCCGCCGGGGGCCGCGGCGGGCGCAGCGGCATGCCGTCTACGGTCGGCTCGGCCCGCGCCACCAGCGGGGATGTGCCGATTTATCTCTATGGGCTTGGAACGGTGACGCCCGCGCAGACCGTCACGGTCCACACCCAGATCACCGGCCAGCTCTTCAGCGTCAACTTCAAGGAAGGCCAGCTGGTCAAGAAGGGTCAACTGCTGGCTCTGATCGATCCACGACCCTACCAGCAAGCGCTGTTGCAGGCTGAAGGCAACCTGGCCCGCGACCAGGCCCTGCTCGACGACGCCAAACTCGACCTTAAGCGTTATGAAACGCTCCTCTCAAAGGATTCCATCGCCGAGCAACAGGTCGACACCCAGCGCGCCACCGTCCACCAGGATGAAGGGACGGTGAAAACCGACATGGCGGCGATCGCCGCAGCCAAGCTAAATCTGGTCTACTGCCATATCGTTTCGCCGGTGACGGGCCGTGTGGGTCTGCGCCAGGTGGACCCCGGCAACCTGGTTCAGCCGAGCGACACCAATGGCATTGTGGTGGTCACCGAGCTCGATCCGATCGACGTCCTTTTCACCATGCCTGAAGACAGCATCCCCCAGGTCAGCCAGCGGATCCATTCGGGGGCGAGCCTGCAGGCCGTCGCTCTGGACCGGACCCTCGCAAACCAGCTTGCGGTGGGCCAACTGCTCAGCCTCGACAATCAGGTGGACACGACCACCGGCACCTTGAGAGCCAAGGCCCGTTTTTCCAACGGCGACGACGCCTTGTTCCCGAACCAGTTCGTCAATATCCGCCTTCTGGTCGACACCCTCCACAATACGGTGATTGCCCCCACCGCTGCGGTACTGCGCGGCTCGCAGGGCCTCTTCGTCTGGGTGGTCGACCAGCCTGGCAACACGGTGGAGATGCGTCAGGTCAAGGCCGGCCCAGCCGTCGGAGACAATACCGCCATCCTCTCGGGCCTGGACGCGGGCGAGATTGTCGTGACCGACGGCTCGGACCGCCTGCGCGACGGCCAGCGCGTGTTTTTGCAGGGGGACTGTATCGCCGCGGCTCGGGGCGGCGGCGCCGGCGGCGCACGCAGTCCTGGCGGCGCTCAAGGCTCCGCCCAGCCGCAAGCCCCGGAAAAGACCCTGTTCAACCTTTGGGGTCTGATCCCGTCAAAACCCAAGCCTTCGACCAATCCCATGGCGGCGATGCGCTGCAAGCCCGGCGAGCACCCGGGCGGGACTGTGGGCGACGCCACCACGACCCCCGGCGCGGGGCTTGGCTCGGCGCCGGCCGGGATGTCCGGCGCTCCGGCGCCGGCGCTTGCGGGCGCCGGCGTGCAAGGCCCCGGCGCGCGGCGCGGCGGGTCTGCGCAAGCGACGCAGGGACAGCCCTCCGCAGGCGGCGGCGCGCAAAGCGCGCCTCCGGCGGCCTCTGGCGGCGCCCCGGCCCCGGCCGCGGGAGCGGGGGGCCACATGAGCGCGCGCATGCAGGCCATGCTGGGTCCGCTGAACCTCGATGCGGCCCAGCAGGCCAAGATCGCTGCTATCGCCGAGGCGGACCAACCCAAGGTCATGGCCGCTTATCAAAGCGGCGACATGACCGCGGCGCGCGCCGCGCGCCAGGCGATGGACCAAAAGATCGACGCGGTTCTGCGGCCCGATCAGAAGGCCAAAATGGATGAGATCCGTGCCCAGATGCGCGCACGCATGCAAAACGGCGGGGGCGGCGGCGGCCCGCAATGAGCGAGACGCCTCCTAGAGACGATCCGCCCCGCGATCCCGCGGAGGACGGCGAAGCGCCTGCGGGCGGTCCCGGGCGGGGCCAGCTCAGCCCGTCCCATATCTTCATCGCGAGGCCGATCGCCACCTCGCTTTTGATGATCGCCATTTTTCTCGCTGGCGCAGTAGGCTTCCAGTTCCTTCCCCTTTCGGCCCTGCCGGAGGTCGATTATCCGACCATCCAGGTCCAGACCTACTACCCGGGCGCATCGCCCGATGTGATGACCTCTTCGATCACTGCGCCTTTGGAGCGCCAGTTCGGCGAGATGCCCGGGCTGGCGCGGATGACCTCGGTCTCCTCGGCCGGCGCCTCGATCATCACCCTTCAGTTTTCCCTGTCTCTCACCCTGGATGTGGCCGAACAGGAGGTGCAGGAATCGATCAATGCGGCGGGCAATCTCTTGCCCTCCGATATTCCTGCGCCGCCGGTCTACGCCAAGATCAATCCGGCCGATGCGCCGATCCTGTCGATCGCCTTGTCCTCCAAGACCATGCCGCTGACGCAGGTCGAGGATGTGGCTGACTCCCGTCTCGCGCAGAAGCTCAGTCAGGTGCCAGGCGTCGGTCTTGTGACCGTGTCGGGCGGCCAACGCCCTGCGGTCCGGATCCAGGCCGATCCCCTGGCCCTGGCCTCCTACGGCTTGTCCCTAGAGACCCTTCGCACCTCCATCGGTTCGGCGAACGTAAATGGGCCCAAAGGACAGATCAACGGCAATGTCCGCACCTACGCCGTCAACGCCAATGACCAGCTGTCCACCGCGGCGGATTATTCCGGTCTGATCATCGCCTATCGCAACGGCGCGCCTGTGCGCCTGTCGGACGTCGCCCGTATCGTCGACGGCTCTGAAAACAGTCAGCTCAGCGCGCTCAACGGCGTCACCCCGGCGGTGATCCTCAATATCCAGCGCCAACCCGGCGCCAACGTCATTCAGGTCGCCGACCGCATCAAGCAGATGCTGCCCTTGGCCTATTGCGACAGCGACGCCTGCCGCGAAAAGGTCCGCCGCAATCCGGCGCGGACGTCTCTCGAGGATTCCCTGCCGACCGGCATCACCTTGGCGCCCCTGTCGGACCGAACCATCACGATTCGCTCCAGCGTCAAGGATGTGGAGTTCGAACTGGCCCTGGCTGTCGCCCTGGTCGTGCTGGTGATGTTCCTGTTCCTGCGCAACGTCGCCGCCACCGCGATCTCTGGGATTGCAGTGCCCTTGTCGCTCGTGGGCGCTTTTGCGGTGATGTACCTTTTCAAGTTCTCGCTCAACAATCTGACCCTGATGGCGCTGACGATCGCCACCGGGTTCGTGGTCGACGACGCCATCGTCATGATCGAGAACATCTCGCGCCACATCGAGGAGGGCGAGGACCGCCAGACCGCGTCCTACCGGGGCTCGGGCGAGATCGGTTTCACCATTATTTCGCTGACCCTGTCGCTGCTGGCCGTGTTGATCCCGCTCCTCTTCATGGGCGATGTGGTCGGCCGGCTGTTCCGCGAATTCGCCATCACCCTTGCGATCACGATCGTGATCTCCGCCATTGTGTCCCTGACCCTGGTGCCGTCGCTTTGCGCGCTCTGGCTTTCAGCGCCGAATGAAGATGAGCGCACCGCCTACGGACGGATGAACCTTAGCCTCGACAAGGGCTTCCAGTGGATCGCCGAGCGCTATGACACGGCGCTGACCTGGGTGCTTGGCCGCCAGATAGCGACCCTCATCGTCGCCGTCGCAACCTTTGCGGTGACGGCTCTTCTCTATATCCTCATCCCCAAGGGCCTCTTCCCGACCCAGGACACGGGCTTGATCCAGGGGGTCACAGAGGCTTCGCAGTCGATCTCCTACGGACAGATGGGTGAGCGTCAGCGTCAGGTCGCCGAGGCGCTCATGACGGATCCTGACGTGCAGAATGTTCAGTCCTTCATCGGTGTCGATTCACAGAACGAGACCCTGAACGAAGGACGGGTGCTGATCACCCTAAAGCCCCTCGGCGAGCGCCACCTCAACGCTTCGGAAATCATCAGGCGCCTGCAGCGCGAGACGTCCCACATCGCCGGCATGGCCACCTACTTCCAGCCGGTTCAGGACCTGACCATCGATGCGAACGTCAGTCGGACCCAGTACCAGTTCGTGCTCGAAGGCACGGACGCCAATCAGCTCGCGACCCTGTCCCAGGACCTCGTCAGGCGGCTTAGCGCCCTTCCCCAGTTCGAGCAGGTGTCGAGCGACGCCCAATCCAGCGGCCTTGCGGCCTATATCGAGGTGGACCGCGACACAGCCTCCCGTGTCGGCGTCAACCTCGCAGCGATCGACAATGTTCTTTACGACGCGTTCGGGCAGCGGATTGTCTCCACCATCTACACCCAGTCCAACCAGTACCGGGTCATCCTGGAGGCCTCTCCCTCTATACAGAACGCGCCTAATGCGCTTGATTCCATCTATCTGCAGTCGAGCACCGGCGCCAATGTGCCGCTGAGCGCGATCGCCACCATCCGCCAGGTGACGCGGCCGCTCCTGGTCACCCACGTCGGTCAGTTCCCCGCCGCCACGATCTCGTTCAACCTCGCCAAGGGCGTGGCCCTGGGGTCTGCGGTCGACAAGGTCAAGAAGATCGAAGCCGACATGAAGGTCCCGGCCACCGTGGGCACGACCTTCCTCGGCGCCGCTGAGGCCTTCCAATCGTCCCTGTCCAACGAGCTCTGGCTTATCCTGGCCGCGATCGTCGCCATCTACATCGTGCTGGGGGTGCTCTACGAGAGCTTCATCCACCCGGTGACCATCCTCTCGACCCTGCCTTCGGCCGCGATCGGCGCGCTGCTTGCCCTGCTCCTCGCCGGTCAGGACCTAGGCGTGATCGGGATCATCGGCATCGTCTTGCTGTTCGGCATCGTCAAGAAGAACGCGATCATGATGATCGACTTCGCCCTCGACGCGGAGCGCAATGAGGGGCTGGATTCCACAAGCGCGATCCACCAGGCGGCCTTGCTGCGCCTGCGTCCGATCCTGATGACGACCATGGCGGCCCTGCTTGGCGCTATCCCTCTCTGGCTCGGCGGCGGGATGGGCTCGGAGCTGCGCATGCCCCTCGGCATCTCGATCATCGGCGGCCTGATCGCGTCCCAGCTTTTGACCCTCTTCACCACGCCGGTGATCTACATCTGGTTCGACAAGCTTGCGGCCCGCATAGCCGGCCGCGATCCGGAGGGCCCGGTCCGCTACGGGCGCGGCCAGCGCGGCGACGACCCGACCGGGGGTCAAAACACAGCGCAGGATACCCAAGAGCGCCGCGACCTCGGCGACGACGGAACGCCCGGCGACCCCGAGGGCCAACCGTCGTGAACCCCTCCGCCGTCTTCATCCGGCGGCCGGTCGCAACGGTCCTACTGACCCTCGGCATCGCCATCCTGGGCATCGGCGCCTATTTTGTCCTGCCGGTGGCGTCCGTGCCGAGGGTGGATGTGCCGGTGGTGTTCATCCAGGCCACCCTGCCGGGCGGCAGTCCGGAGATCATGGCCACCAGCGTCGCCACGCCCCTCGAGCGGCGGCTTGGGCATATCGCCTCGGTCACCGACATGAATTCCCAATCGTCGTTGAACTCGACGCGGATCATCCTCCAGTTCGACCTCGACCGCGACATCAACGGCGCCGCGCGGGACGTTCAGGCCGCAATCAACGCGGCACGGGTGGATCTGCCGACCACCCTGCGGTCCAATCCCACCTATCGCAAGGTCAATCCTGCCGATGCGCCGGTGCTCAGTCTGGCCCTGACCTCGCCGACCCTGTCCCAGCCCCAGATCTATGACGCCGCCGCCAACATTCTGCAGCAGAAACTGTCGCAGGTGAACGGGGTCGGGGAGGTCGACGTGAACGGCTCAGCCGCGCCCGCGGTCCGGATCGACGTCAACCCGCGGGCGCTTTCAGCGTACGGGCTCGGCCTTGAGGACATTCGCGCCGCCATCGCCGCCGTCAACCCGACGCCCCAGCCCAAGGGCGCTTTGAACATCAAGGACGCAAGGGCCCAGATCTACACCAATGACCTTGGTCTGCACGCTGCGGACTTTTCCGGTCTTATCATCGCTTACCGGAACAGCCGGCCCGTGAGGCTGTCCGACGTGGCCCACGTCTACGACGGCGCCGAAAGCACCCTCAACATCGCCATCTATAACGCTAAGGACGCGATCACCGTCGACATCCGCAAGGAGGCCTCGGCCAATGTTGTGGCGGTGGTCGACAGCATAAAGGCCCTGCTTCCCCAGCTTAAGGCCGAACTGCCGCCCAGCATCGACCTTTCGACCACCCTCGATCGCACCTTGTCGATCAGAGCTTCGCTGTTCGAGGTTGAGCGCACCCTTTTGATCGCGGTCATCCTCGTGGTGCTTGTGGTCCTGGTCTTCCTGCGCAATGGACGCGCGACCCTGATCCCAGCGGTGGCGGTCGTCACCTCCCTGCTCGGCACCCTTGCGGTCATGTACCTCTGCCACTTCAGTCTCGATAATATCAGTCTGATGTCCCTCACAGTCGCCACAGGCTTTGTGGTCGATGACGCGATCGTGGTGCTGGAGAACATCACGCGCCACGTGGAAAACGGCATGCCGAGATTCAAGGCCGCCCTGGTCGGCGCCGGCGAGGTCGGTTTTACGGTGATTTCGATCTCGCTCTCGCTGATCGCGGTCTTCACCCCGATCCTGTTCATGGGCGGCATCGTCGGGCGGCTGTTCAACGAGTTCGCCGTCACCCTTGCGACTGCGGTCATGATCAGCCTGGTCATCTCCTTGACCACCACGCCCATGCTGGCCGCCCGGCTGATCGACGATCCTGAGAAGGTGAAACCGCCGACAACAGCGCTCGGTCGTTTCATCAACCGGCTGTCGAACGGGTTCGAGCGCAGCTTCACCTTCTTCCACGAAACCTACGAGGACTCCCTCGTCTGGGCGCTGGACCATGGCCGGATCGTTCTGATCGCCCTCGGCCTTACCATCATCGCCACGGTCTATATGTATGTCGTCGTGCCGAAGGGCTTCTTTCCGCAACAGGACACAGGCCAGCTGCAGGGCGGGGTGCAGGTGGACCAGGCCTCATCCTTCAACCTGACGGTCAGAAAGTACCGCCAGATCGTAAAGACCATCCTCGCGGACCCCGCGGTCGAGACGGTGACGGGATTTTCAGGCTCGAACGGCGCACAGCTCCAGGTCCAGCTCAAGCCCAAGGCCGATCGGGGAGGGCTGACCTCGGACGATGTCATCAGCCGGCTGCGGCCCAAACTCTTCCGCATCGCCGGAGCGCAGACCTTCCTGCAAACCCGCCAGGATGTCGGCGCGGGCGGGCGTCAGTCCAACGCCCAATATCAGTATACCCTGCAAAGCGACGACCTCGCCCAACTCAAGCTCTGGTCCGACAAGCTCACGACCCAGCTCAAGACCGACCCGAACCTGCTCGACGTCAACTCCGACCAGCAGGACCATGGCCTTGAGACCTATGTTTACATCGATCACGACGCCGCTTCGCGTCTTGGCCTGACGACATCGCAGATAGACGACAATCTGAATGACGCCTTCGGCCAGACCTTGATCTCCAACATCTACCTGCCGCAGAATCAGTATCACGTGACGCTGGAGGTGGCGCCAGAGTTCCAGATGACGCCTGAGGCGATCCGCGATCTCTACGCCGCGCCGACCGGAACCGACAGCGCCCTTCTGACGGCGGGCTCTGGAACCCATGCCAGCGGAACCGGCGCAGCCAGCACCCTGCTTCCGGCGACGGCTGAATCACAGAACCACACCCAGCCCTTCATCGTGGCCGCCCGCAACAATACTCAGGTGGCCTTGCCGACCGCCCTGACCGGCGCCGGCATCGCGGCCATGTCCACAGGAGGCGGCGGCTCGGACCGGATCCAGACCGGTTCGGCGATCTCCACCGGCGCCGATAAGATCGTTCCGTTCCCGGCGTTTTCGACCTACGGCCCCAATGCGACGCCGATCCAGGTCAATCACGACGAGCTTTCCGTCGCGGCGACGATCTCGTTCAACCTCCCTCCGGACAAGCATTTGTCGGATGCTCAAACCTCGATCCAGCATGCGATCGCCGCGATTCACATGCCCAACACCGTCCATGGCTCTTTCCGCGGCGCGGCCCAGCAGTTCCAGCAGTCCCAGTCGAGCCAACCCCTCTTGATCCTGGCCGCGCTTGTTGCGGTCTACATCATTCTTGGCGTGCTCTACGAAAGCTATGTTCATCCCATAACGGTGCTCTCGACCTTACCGGCGGCGGGCGTCGGGGCCGTCGGCGCCCTCATGCTGTTCCGGATTCAATTCGATATCATCGCCCTGATCGGGGTGGTGCTGTTGATCGGCATCGTCAAGAAGAACGCCATCATGATCATCGACTTCGCCCTGGTGGCGGAGCGGGACGAGGGGCTGTCCAGCCGCGACGCCATCCATAAGGCCTCGATGCTGCGCTTCCGTCCGATCCTGATGACCACCTGCGCCGCCATTCTCGGCGCCCTGCCCCTCGCGATCGGTTTCGGCGAGGGCGCGGAGCTGCGCCGGCCGCTCGGCATCGCCATCATAGGCGGGCTTGTGGCCAGCCAGGTGCTTACACTTTTGACCACCCCAGTGGTCTACCTCTACATGGACAAGCTTCGCAGACCGCGCCGCCGTACGACCCTCGGCGATCGCCTGCGGAATTCCTCTCAATCGGCGCGTCCGTAAGGCTTTTGCGATGATGTCTCCCCGCCTCAGACCTGTCGCTTCGAGCGTAGCGCTTGGGTTGATGCTGTCGGCCTGTATGGCCGGGCCCAACTACACCAAGCCCCCGGTGACGACGCCGCCGGCCTTCAAAGAAGCGCCGAGCGCCCAGAACGGCTGGGTTCCCAGTCAGCCCATGGACACCATCCAGCGCGGCGCCTGGTGGTCGGTGTTCAATGATCCGGTGCTGGACGGCCTGGAACAGAAGGTCAGGGTCTCCAACCAGAACGTGGCCGAGGCGGTGGCCGCCTACGATCAGGCGCGCGCGTTGACCTCAGTCGATCGGGCGGGCTTGTTTCCAAGCCTGACGGCCAATGCGTCGGCCGAACGGTCCGGAGGCGGCTCAAGGAGCTCGGCGTCCGCGATCACCTCGACCGGCGCCCTGGCGACCAGCGGCTCGGGCGGCTACGCGGTTTCGAGCTATGACGCCTCCCTGGCCGCCAGCTGGGCGCCGGATGTATGGGGACGCCTTCGTCGCCAGGTTAAGAGCGACGTTGCGGCCGCCCAGGCGTCTGCAGCCGATCTCGCAAACGCCACCTTGTCGGCCCAGGCGGAGCTCGCCTCCGACTATATCACTCTGCGGATTCTGGATGAGGAGAAGCGCGTCTTTGACGACACGGTCAAAGCGTATCAGCGCTCCCTTGAGATTACGAAGAACAAGTATACGGCCGGCACAGCGGCCAAGACCGACGTGATTAACGCCGAGACCCAGCTCCTGGCGGCTCAGGCGTCGGACATCGACCTTGGCGTCCAGCGCGGGCAGACCGAGCACGCCATAGCAGTCCTCGCCGGCATCGCCCCTTCGGAGCTGACCATCGCCGTAGAACCCACGTTGAACCGGGCTGTGCCGACGGCGCCGGTGGTGGTGCCTTCGGTCTTGCTCGAACGCCGGCCTGACATCGCAGCCTCAGAACGCAGCGCCGCCTCGTCGTCCGAGCTGATCGGGGTCGCCGTGGCGGCCTACTATCCGAGCTTCAGCCTCACGGGCAGCATCGGAACGGACTCCGCCTCGATCGGCAATGTGTTCAGCGCCGCGAACGAGATCTGGTCGTTCGGGGGCAGCGCCGCGGAGACCCTGTTGGATTTCGGCGCGCGCCAGGGTCAGGTCCGCGAGGCCAAGGCGGTCTATGCGGGCAAGGTCGCCGTTTATCGCCAGACCGTGCTCTCGGCGTTCCAGCAGGTCGAGGACGAGCTTGTGGCGCTGCGCGTGCTGGAGCAAGAAGCTAAGGTTCGCGACGCAACGGCGCAGTCGGCCCACCTTGCCGTGACCCTGACCCTTAACCAGTACAAGGCTGGAACGGTCGACTACACCAGCGTTGTGACCGCTCAGGCCACGGCGCTGTCTGCGGATCAGGCGGTCCTGACCGTCCTTCAGCAGCGCCAGATCGCCAGCGTCGCCCTGATCGAGGCCCTCGGCGGCGGCTGGACCGAGGCGGACCTGCCCAAGCGATAGAGGCCGCCGCCTGCGCACGAAGCCGGCTGCGACGTTTGCTCCTGAAGATTAAGCTCAAGGGCTCAGCCCGCGCCGCCGCGCTCGCGTGACGACAGCCAGAGCTGTTTCAGAATGCGCAGATGCGGCGTCGCCGCATCGGTCAGGCCGTAGTGATGGTCGAAGGCCAGGCCAACCAGGGGATAGCGCCGCCAGACCACGTGGGCGTCGTAGGCGATGGCGGTTTTCAGATCGACGAGGTAGACCTTGTCCGGCACGGCCTGCCCATCGGGCAACTGTACTCTGGCGCCCTCCGCTGTGATGTCGCGCACGACGCAGTCAAGCGAGAAATAATCGCCATAGACAAGTTTGCCGCCCAGGTAGGATCGCCGGCGCGGAGTCTGTCGGTAGTCGGTTTTTGAAGGTGCAGGTTCCGACATGACTGAGCTCAAAGCGGGCCTCGCCTGAATAGCGGGGTGGCCTTAAGAAGCCGTTGCCTTCGCATCGGGCAGGGGGGCCCGGGTGAAGTTTAGCCATGCGATCAGCGCGAAGCCGGCCAGCAAAAGGGCCGCGCCCATCCAGAGGACCCCCGTGACATCGCGATTGCCGACGATCAGCGCCGCCATCAAAGGGCCGGCCCCGCCGCCGAGCGCCTGGGCGCCTGCGCTTTGCATAGCGGCCCGGCGCGAAGGGTCCGCCTCAATGATCATAGGCACGAGGAACGGGCCCACCAAAAGCGCCACCGCCCCGGCGACGGCGTCGGCGGCGATGAACAGCCAAGGCGAGGGATGCAGGCCGAAGATGGCCCAGACGCCCAGAAGACCCGCCGTGACCGCGAAAAACACCGGAAGATAGCGCACCCGGCCCGCCATCGCCGTCGCGAGGGCGCCGCCAAGAATCTGCGCGGCGAGGGAGGCCCAGACGGCGGTCCTGGCCACGTCTGCGCTCAGCCCCGCCCGGTGCGCCAGCGGCTGAAGGTAGACCGAGACCGCCCCGTTCGCCGAAACATAGACCACGGTTGCGAAAAGGGCGATCAGCCCGCGCAGGGGCAGAGCGCCAGAGTTCGCCGCAGGTTCAGGTCCACCGGCGTTCGGAAGCGGGCCGAAGGCCTTGGGCAGAAATACCGCCGCGGGCAGCCCCAATAGGCTGATCAGGGCCATGGTTGCGAAGGCGCCGTCTGCACCGGCCCGGGGCATAATTGCAAAGGCGAAGGCCAGGGCGGTGGAGAGCTCAGAGATTACGCGGGCCGTGAAGAAGATCGCCGCGACGCGTTCGGGGGTTCGGCTTCGCGCGATCATGCTCACGGTGATCCAGAGCAAAATGCCCTCAGGCACGCCCGCGGCAGCGCGGATCACAAACACCTCAAGCCCAGAGGCGCGGCAGGTCATGAGGTTGATCGCGGCGAGCAGCAGGGCGGCTCCCGCGCCGATCAGTTTCAGGTTCCGAGGCTTTAGAAAGGCGCCGGCCAGGCCCGTAGAGATCGCCAGACCGATCAGCTCAAGCATGGCGGTGACGCCAAGGCCGCTGGGATCCAGCCTGTGCTCGTCCACCAGAGCGCCAAGAACGTCCGGCGCCACGCCGATGATCAACAGCGAGATCATGCCCATGGCGATGACGGCCGCCGCCTGGAGCGGCTCCGGTTCGCCTGCGACCGCCTCATGCGCCTGGTTGGCGGGGTCCTTGCTCACACAGCCCGCCCTGCGCTGCTGGTCCACTTACATGGCTACAGCTGTAGTCATCCGGAGCACAAGCGCCAGTTAAATGCAGTTAAGTCTACTGCTTGGGCGCCGTGTAATAGCGACCCTTGTGCTGGAAGGTATCCATGCCGCGCATGACCGACGGCCCGAGAATGACCACGAACAATACCGGCAGGAAAAACAGGATCATCGGAACGGTCAGCTTGGCCGGCAGCTGAGCGGCCTTCTTCTCCGCCGCGGCGATGCGCATCTCCCGATTTTCCTTGGCCATGATCCGCAGGGCCGATCCTAGGGGCGTGCCGTAGCGTTCGGCCTGGATCATGGCGGTGGTCACGGCCTTCACGCCTGGATGGTTGGTCCGCTTGGCTAAGCCTTCGTAGGCCATGCGGCGCTCGGGGAGATAGCTGAGTTCGGCTGTGAGCAGCGATAGCTCCTCGGCCAGTTCGATCGAGGCGCCGCCGACTTCGCCCGCGACCTTCTGGATCGCCGCCTCGATCGACATTCCGGCTTCGACGCAGATCAAGAGAAGATCAAGCGCGTCGGGGAAGGCGCCCATGATCGATTCGCGACGCTTGGCGGCCATATTGGTGACGTAGAGATTTGGTGCGTAATAGCCGCCGACGAACAGGGCGACGACCGCGCAGAGGCGTGTCATCGGCGCGAGGTGCAGGCCGTTCATGCCGTAGAAATAGATCACCGCCAGGAGAGCCAGGACGAACGGCATGACAAGGCGGAAGAAGTAGAAGGTGGTCACGGGCCTTGGGCCGCGAAAGCCGGCCTGGGCCAGCTTGTCGACCACAGTCGTGTCTTCAAGCAGGCGCTTAAGATCGAGCCGATCGACGATCTGTTTGATCAGTCCATCGTCGTTTCGGCGGAGCGTGGCGGCTTGAGACGCACCAGGACCGCCCAACGCCGCCCGCGACTTTCGGCGAAGCTCTTCTCTGCGCGTCGCGACCGACTTCATCCGCGCGTCGAGCTTGTCGCTCTTCATCGCCGGGACCGCGAGGGTGACGATGGTGGCGAACGATCCCAAGGCGACGATGGCGGCGACGATGTTGCCGGGATCGCTGAGGGTCTCGATGAGGCTCATGCGGTCCGCACCGTCAGATCTTGAAGTTGATCATGCGGCGCATCATGAAGATCCCCGTGCCCATCCACACCGCGCTGAACAGCAGCATAAGATGACCGCGCGGGTCGTCGAACAGCGGGCGCATGTAGCCTGGAGTGGTAATGTAGACCAGGGTCATGATCCCGGGCGGCAGCGAGCCGATGATGAAGGCCGAGGCCACGGCTTCGCCGGACATGGCCTTGATCTTCTCTCTCATCAGCTTTCGCGCACGCAATACCGCGCTGAGGTTCGAAAGGGCCTCAGCCAGGTTGCCCCCGGTCTTCTGTTGGATCGAGAGGACGATGGCGAAGAAGCGCACTTCGGAGGTGGGCATCCGTTCATACATTTTCTCGAGCGCCTGCTCGATCGAGAAGCCGACGCCGAGGCTCTCCACCAGGCGCCGGAATTCCGCCGCCAGCGGTTCGGGGCTTTCGCGGCCGATCACGCGCAGGCAGTCCATGACCGGCAGACCGGACTTGATCCCGCGCACGATCACGTCGGTCGCGTTCGGGAACTCCTCGGTGAATTTCTTCATGCGGCGTTTGATCAGAAAGCCGAGCAGCCAGCGCGGCAAACCCAGGCCGAAGATAAAACCCATAAACAGGGCCGCCAGGGGATTGGCGTGAAGAACCAAGCCGGTCACCGCAGCGAGGACGCCAAGCACGCCGCTGCCGATCCAGAAGGTCTGGAGGCTGAAGTTCAGCCCCGCCTGTCGGATCCGCGAATCGATCGTGAGCTTGGCCTTGCGCGCCTGCTGCTCGTTGGCCCTGAGGTTCTGAAGGATCTGCTTGCGCCGACCGGCCTGATCGACGGTTGCGTTTTTGGCCTTGACCTTCTCGAGTTTGGGCCCGCCCGTGATCGCGGCCATGCGCTTTGGGTTTGCGCCGCTGTTGCTGGATCCCCCGCCGCCGGCGAAGGCCCAGCCCATCGCGCCGAGGACCACAAAGGCGATCAGCATGAACCCGAGGGCGCCTAACATCGGCTATTCCGCCGCGTCGAGGGCTTCGGCCAGTTCGCGCTCCAGGCCGTAATAGCGGGCCCGGTCCCAGAACCGGGGGCGCGCGATGCCCGTGGAGCGGTGGCGGCCGACGATCTTACCGTTGGCGTCCTCGCCGGTGATCTCATAGACAAAGAGATCCTGGGTTATGATCACTTCGCCCTCAAGACCCAGAACCTCGGTGATGTGGGTGATGCGGCGCGATCCGTCGCGCAGGCGCGCCGCCTGAATGATCACGTCGATCGAGCCCACCACCATCTCGCGGATGGTCTTGGAGGGCAGGCCGTAGCCGCCCATGGTGATCATGGATTCCAGGCGCGAGACCGCCTCGCGGGGGGAGTTGGCGTGAAGCGTGCCCATGGAGCCGTCGTGTCCGGTGTTCATGGCTTGCAGGAGGTCAAACGCCTCAGGTCCGCGCACTTCGCCGACGATAATCCGCTCTGGACGCATCCGCAGGCAGTTCTTGACCAGATCCCGCATGGTGATGGCGCCCTGACCCTCGAGGTTCGGCGGCCGGGTCTCGAGCCTCACCACGTGGGGTTGCTGCAGCTGCAGTTCCGCCGCGTCCTCGCATGTGACCACCCGCTCGGTCGGGTCGATGTAGGCGGTCATGCAGTTCAAAAGCGTGGTCTTGCCCGAGCCGGTGCCCCCTGAGATCAGCACATTGCAACGGCTGGCGCCGATCACGCCCAGCACCTTGGCGCCCTCGGGACTGATCGACGCCCAGGCGGTCAAATCCTTCATGGTGAGCTTGTCCTTCCGGAATTTCCGGATGGTGAGCGTCGGACCATCAAGGGCCAGGGGCGGTGCAATGACATTGACCCGGCTGCCGTCCGGCAGGCGGGCGTCGCAGATGGGCGAGCTTTCGTCGACGCGGCGCCCGACCTGCGAGACGATGCGCTGACAGATGTTCATCAGCTGTTGATTGTCGCGGAACCGGACATTGGTCAGCTGAACCTTGCCCTGGACTTCGATGAAGACCCGGTGCGCGCCATTGACCATGATGTCGGCGATATCGTCTCGGGCGAGCAGGGGCTCCAGCGGCCCATAGCCCAGGACATCGTTGATGATGTCCTGGACCAGATGGTCCTGCTCATTGCCCGACATGGAGACGTTCTTGATCGCCACCAGCTCCGCGACGATGTCGCGAATTTCCTCGGCCGCTTGCTTATGGTCGAGCTGGGCGAGCTGAGCCAGGTCGATGGTGTTGAGCAGGGCTGAATAGATCTGGGTTTTGGTGGCGTGGTAGTAGTCGGACTGCTCGCGAACCACCTCGGTGATCGGGCCCCGGTCAGAGGCGACGCCCGCATGCACCTTGCGGTGAACGGTTTCAGTATTGGCGCGCTTGGCGGCCGGATCCGGAGCAGCGGAGACGCTCGCCGGCGCAGGGGCCGTGGCATGCGGGTCCTGACGCTGGGGACGCGTGGCGATTTCGGCCCCGGCGCTCGGCGCCGGGGGCGGGGGCTGGCCGCCCTCTTTGAGACTGCGCTTACCGAACATCACCCACGCTTGAGGAGCTTATCGAACAGCGAGGCTGGCTTGGCCGCAGGCACGACGGCCTCACGGCGTGAGAGCTGCTGGGCGAACAGACTAAGCCCCTCGGCCGCCTTGGCCTTCGGGTTCACTTCGAAGATCATCTGACCATTGTTCGCCGCCTTGCCGAACAGCTTGGGGTCGAACGGTAGGACAAGGGCAGGCTCGATCTGCAGGGCCTTGGCGAATTCCTTTACCGGGATCTCGGGCCTGCCGAGGGCCCCGACCTGGTTCAAGATCAGGTGCGGCGGATGGTCGTTGGGGCGAGCCTTCCGCATCAGGTCGATCAGGTTTTTGGCGTTTCGCAGGGAGGCGAGGTCCGGCAAGGCGGTGATCACCACGTCATCGACGGTCATGATCATCCTGCGCATCCAGCCCGACCACAGGTGGGGCAGGTCCAGCACCACATAGGGCGCAGTCGAGCGGATCTTCGCCGTGACCTCCTCGTAGGCGTCGACGCCTATGTCGTAGTCGTCATCGAGGGAGGCGGGCGCCGCGAACAGGCTGAGACGCTCCGAGCAGCGCGCGGTCATGCGGTCGAGGAGCGTCGGGTCCAGCCGATCGGGCTTGTTCAGGGCGTCGGCGACGCCCTGCAGCGGGTCCTGATTGAAGTCAAGACCCGCGGTGCCGAACGCCAGATCATAATCGACGATCACCGTATTCGACTGGGTCCCCTCGGCGAGCTGATAGCCGATGTTGTGCGCCAAAGTGGAGGAGCCGCACCCGCCCTTGGCCCCGACGAAGGCCAGGGTTCGGCCAACGAACGGCATGGCCGGATCGGCGTAAAGGCCGGTGACGGCCCGGATAAGTTGCAGGGGCTCGAGGGGGTGGACCAGATACTCGCTGACACCGCGCCGCATCAGAGCCCGGTAGAGGGAAATATCGTTGTGCGCGCCGATCAGCACCACCTTGGTGCCCGCGTCGCAGACCTCGGCCAGCCGGTCCAGGTTTTCCAAAAGCTCCGCCGCAGGTTCGATCGACTCGGCGATGATCAGCGGCGGGGTCGCCTGATTGATGTAGTGCTGAAGCGCCTCAACCAGGCCGCCCGTGAACACCTGGGTGCTGGCGCGCGACATGCGCCGGTCGCCGGCGGCGTATTCCACCAGTTTGGTGGTTTCGGCGCGTTGGCAGAAGGCGTGGATGCTGATCCGTGGAACCGAGTGTTCGCCCAAGGCCGCCTCGGCCCCGGCGAGCATGGCGGCGATCGGGTTGAAACCCGCCGTCGCGGCCGGATCGGCGACAGGGTGCTCGTCCCTGTCCGCCGCATAGGGATCGATGTCCGGGATGTCCTCAACCGGTCTGGCGTAAGGATCAGCCTCGGGCGCTGCGAACTCATCGTCCGCGCCGAATGCATCGTCCTCGAACGGGCTTAGAGGGTTTGGAGCGGTGTTCATTGCGCCCCCGTGGCCGAAATGGCGCCGTTGGCCTGACTGTCTTTTTCAGATGCGGTCGTCTTGCCTGTGCGATAGTTGCTGAGGATCTGCATCCGGCGGGTATTGTCCGCCGGCGCCAGGGGCACCTCGCCGCGAAGGTCGCGGGGGTCGGCGACCTGCAGAGCCAGGTTGGCGGCTAGGGTGCAGCCAAACTTGTTGTAAGCGGCGTTTGCCCCAACGGCGGAGAGATTGCCCCACGGGACCGCGCCGCAGTCGGGGGCGTCGGCGATCACCGCATTGAAGCTTGCGAGCACGAGAGGCTTCGGCGAAGGCCCCTCGGTGTACCCGACGGTGCGAAGGCGATCATAGGGGACGCCCAGCACTGCGAGGGTCGATTCAGCCGCCATCGCGAAGCTTCGTGCGGTATCTGCATCCGGGGCGTCGGTCGGGACCTGAAGGGTGACCATTGCGCCGCCCGTCGCTTTCCAGCGTGCGGCGAAGGCGGCTAGGGCGTCATGTTGAGCGGCGCTTATGCCCTCGGCATGGATGGTCAGACCGACCTGGTCTGGCGCGTCGTGGGTCTTGATCTGGTACTGGTCAAGCGGGGTTGGCGCGTCGATGCGCGCGCCCTGGACCGCTGGCTTAGAC
>Ga0116231_10004319_pt1 | contig 28856 bp, 12 predicted proteins | sample S1TSphgellanicum_2_FD_89695 | JGI IMG/M metagenome (GOLD analysis project Ga0116231, IMG submission 89695) | Host-associated microbial communities from peat moss isolated from Minnesota, USA - S1T2_Fd - Sphagnum magellanicum MG | ecosystem: Host-associated > Plants > Peat moss > Unclassified...
ATTTTTATTTTTAAAATTTTTTTTTTTTTTTTTTCCCTGTCAAAGCAAATTAAACTTTTTTTGGGCATTTTGACAAATTAAAGTTGAATTAACACAACATAGCAAAAGCTCTCCAAGGGAATTTGTGGGAACAATATTTTATTTCAATGTTTTATTGTAATTTTTCACATTGTGAAAGGGTTTATGGTACAGTTTTGGTGATCGATAAAATATGTAAAATTATTTCAGTATGAAATAAACATATAAATAACTAATAATTTTCTGGAAAAAAAAAGAAAGAAAGAAAAGTTGCAAAGTTGTGAAATTTTGCAACAATTTTTTTGAATAGGTTTGATTTTGTTGAAACAGATTGAATGGAAACTACCTTCAATTTTTTTCTTTGCAATCCCATAGATTTGAGTTTTTGGAGTGGATGTTCTACCTCCGAATAGTCATCAGTGGTGTGCTTAATCAAGGAAATGTTTGGAGTCCAGGAAGCCCTAAGGTCAATTATCCTTTAGGTAGTAGGCTTACCTATACTTTAGGTTCTAGACAAGAGAGATACTTGCAGCTTCAATGATGAAAGTATGAATTTCATCAAGAAATTCAAGGTTCTTTTTTTATTAGCTATGTCTCTTGAGTGCAAGCCAGCATCATCACTAAGCATTCCCCTCTAAAAACTTACAATAAAGAAACTCAGGATGCAAAACATTTCTGTAATTAATTGCCTGAGATTTTTGGTAGAGATTTTTTAAAAAAAATTTTGGAGTTTTTGGGGAGACTTTGATTTAAGTTAGAGCTAGCGTGGTGGCTATTTGTGTCTGCTATTTGTGATGAAGGTTGCCAGTCTGACACTCATATGGTTTTTGACTGCACTCATTCTTCTTCTTGCCCATTAGCCTAGTTTTGATTAAATTCTGGAGTTGGTAGGAAGGAAGGGTTTGGTTCCAAGTAGTACATGGAATTGGGAATTTGAATGATGGACCAGTTGTTGGAAATATAAATAATTAATATGGCATTGAGAATCTGAATGATGGAAGTTGTGAATCTAGAATGAATATGGAATTGAGAATCTGGAGGAAAATTTTCTGATCAGTTTCCAGGAACTTTGCAGCTATGCTGCTGAAGAGATCAGCGTGCTGATATTCTAGGTTTGGGATTAGGTCGTAGCTTTAAGTAAAGAGATATATGCCAAGCAGGTTTGGAATATAGTTAGATCTCCAACTTGCATCAGACCTGGTCATAAGATTGAATTGGACAAACTGATCCCAAGCTCTTATAATGCCCACTTGATGCAAACTCACATGAGGGACCCATGATAGGTAAATGGTTTAAGGATTGATCAGCTCTTTTAACCATATGCTGTATTGCAGTTACAGACATTGGAGAGATTGACATGACACCAGCTCATATGGCTTTGAACACTAATTTTGTTATGCAGATGATGAGGACTTCAATCCTTGCTGGAACACAACCTTCACATTCAAAGTTGACAGAAATCGCCCTGGAAAGCTTGGTGTGAATATCTTTTGCCAGAATATGCTCAATGAAGCTGCAGACGATTTTTTGGTGGCCTACACTAGGTAAATTTATAATATAATCTTCACTGCAACCAGAAATTTAATTACATCCTGAGTAGCCACAGATCAGCAGCTGCATTGATCAGCTTCAAGGTATGAGATTTCTATACACAAAATTAGATTGCTCTAATGTTCAGTTCTAAAGAAAGGAATTCATCCTGGCAGTAATAGTTTTTTTAATACACAAGTTCTTCAATATTGAAACTTGGCAGATTCTTGTCTTCAAGCCAGGTTCTCTGTTAGTGCTTGCTAGGATTTCAAATTCTTTAAGCTGGAGTATCAAAAATGTGTTGCAACATTTAGGGTTTAGGGTTTATTAGTCCTGTTTCACCAAACACACATGAGGATTCAGACCCAGCCTAGGGTTTATTGAATTGATGTAGCTAGTTGTTTTGTGTTTTGGGGCTTTGTGGTCACTGCAGATTATCATTCAAGAGATTGTTCCATGACAGCCCTGTTGTGCCAATTCAAGGTTTTGATGTGCTGCATCCATCTAGCAATGATGGAGCTGCAGCTGGCCAGATCAAACTGGGTTTCAAGATCTTCAGCAGAACCATGGGTAGTGATCATCTGCATCGGCAGGTGCGAGTCTTTAATCAATCCTTGAATCAAATTAGTGTTTATAATTCAAAGACCAGCAAGGCATAACAAAAATAAGCTGCTGCAATTCTTCTTCTCTGATCTAGATTCTTCTCTGTTCGAAGTACAGGTCAGATCAGATCCGATCCCTCTTCTGCAGCATTGATGCATTTTATTTTATTTTTGTGTTGTACATAATTGGTGGCATATGTACTTGATTCAGAAGCCAGCTCCACTGCAGATTCAGGATTCAGAGGAAGAATTATACTTCCCAGGGGATTCAAGTGTGATCAAAGCTGTTGCTCATGCATCTTCAGCTGGTCCAAATCATCACGAATATCATGGGGACCAATCTAGTACAGTAACATCGTGTTCTACTGGTCCTATTTCGAGGCGTCCAGCTTCCAGTGGACAACCTTATGACATTCCGCGTGCCTCAAGAAATTCTCAAGCACCCTCAAGGCCGAAACAGTTTCACCCAGACTTGCAAGCAGCAGCTCCTCCACAAGCTGATGATCAGCTTACTGCAAGAAAATCACAAGCAAGCTCGGTGCCATATGGTCGACTTCATGAAGCTGATCGTAATTGTCCTCCAAACCTCGATCATCTACAACACGGATCTACCAATTTCGCTTATAGCTCTAGTGAATCCTGCAAGAAATCCGAATCTGCTTCTTACATATCTGCAGCACGTTCCAGCAGCAGCAAATCAAAAGCTAGAAACGCATTCAAGCAAGAACAAGATCAGGATCTCAATACCGACGAGCAGCAGCTGGAGGAACAGACCTGTGGACGAGAGGAGCAGGAGGAGGATGCAGATCAGGTCGAGGAGTACAAGAGGGAAGTTAAGAGTTATATTTATATTGCAGGTGACGCTTCTTCTAGGGTTGAGAGCAGCTGCAGCGGCGCCAGCCTCAAGCTGCTGGCTCCACAGGCAGGAAGAAAGACCAGATCTAGAGCTGGACATGGAGGAGAGTATCTGCAAGATGCTTCTGCCCAAGCTGGTACTTGTCCTCCCAAGAACTACATGGTTCCTCCTCATGATGACTATGAACTTCCGTCGCCGCAATCAGCTTCTAATTTGCAGGCGGCAGAATTAGTTTCTTCCGACCAGCTGCAAGAAGCTGAAGATCCCAGCGACCAACATCATCAGGCCTCGTGCAGCCACTCCGTCTGGAAGAAAAAAGACATCCACAGGTGGTTGGAAAACTCTGCTAGTATCATTGATGATCATTCACCACCTCCTGGTTATACTCATGCGAGCAGCACATCAGCAGAAGACATAGCACCTCATCCAGCTACTCAAGCTCTGCATCAGCTTCATGAGAGACCTCAACCTGCTCGCAAACTAGCGCCTCACGGAGTACCTGTACTGCGAAGATCAGCTGTAGCACCCGTCCATCAACCAGCTCATAACCAAATTCATGCTAGACATGAGTTCAATCCACTGTCTCCAAACCAACGGGGTGCTCCTGTGCTTGATCATGCTAATAGATCAGAAGACTTAGAATCACATCCAGCTACTCGAGTTCATCATCATGATCGTGGGCCGAGACATGTTCCTCACAACCGTAGTCGTCTTCAGAACGCTCCTCGTCCTCGACCAGGGCCTGAACAAACTAGACCTGTGCAGGTCGCATGCAGTCTGCCAACGATGTCGAAGCAGCAGCCTCAATCCAAATATGTGCAACAACACCCTGCAGCTCCATATTCTGATCATTACAGACAATATGATCAGCAGCCGCAGATTGCAGCTCATGGGTCGTCAAGGCGACAAGCTGTCAATGTTGGGATACCCGTGCAGCAGGCGCAAGCTGTGATGATGATGCAGGAAGATCTGCAACAACGACCTCAGCAGCTGCTGCCATCGGAGAAACTGAAGAACGGATTAAATTCGTTCGTGAAAGGAGCAACAAAAGTAGGCAAAGCTTCATTGCCTTACGTTGTTCAAGCAGCTCGCGTTACAGGGCTGTTGGCACTTGCAGCTGCCGGCGTACAACCCGTGCGCCTGCTCACGGGATCAGCTGCAGGTACCGGATCGAATCAAGAGGTTTATACCAACAACGTCGTCCCTGGCCCAGGCCGCAGCCATCCAGTCGCAGCTACTCATGGTCGAGGCAATAGACTCCAATATGATCCAAGACTAGCTGCAGGAAACTACACTGGAGCTGGAGATCATACTGCAGCTATAACGTATTATTACGATGGGAGGGGATCAGATCAGACGTACATGAGCAGTGGAGCTGGTGGTGCAGCTGGCCGGGACAGCTACAGCTCTGGAGCTGCTGCTGCAGCAGGTAGCAGCTACTATGGGGCAGGTACTGGTACTGATCAGAGCAAATGGACGACATTTGCAACAGGAGGAGGTTCAGAAGAGTACTATGTCCAAGCTGCATTCGATGTCGGTCATGATCAAGCTGTCCGCTATGAAGGGGCAGCAGCAGCTGGAGAATACTACGACATGAACAACATTAATGCAGTTCAAGACTACTGCAATGCAGGTGCGGGTACTGGTGTGATCATGTCTGGAGGCAATTATGGATCAATCCAGGACTACTCCTACCACTGCAACAACATGGGTGCAGCAGGATCAGACAGGTGCGACATTAATGGAGTTCAAGGAGGGTATAACTCTAGTGCAGCTGGAGCTCAAGTTCTAGAGTACAGTGAAGATACGTACTACACTACTTATACAGATGCAGAGTATACTGATGGTAGAGGCGTAGATCAGTACACTGATCAAGGTGTAGAACAGATGCAGGGTGTAGGTGTTGAATACAGTACAGGTGTGGAGTACAGTGAAGGTGTAGAATACTATGCAAGTGGTGTGGACTACACTGAAGGCGTGGAATACAGTGCAGCTGGTGTGGAGTACAGTGAAGATGTAGAATACAGTGCAGCTGGTGTGGATTACAGTGAAGATGTAGAATACAATGCAGCTGGTGTGGAGTACACTGAAGATGTAGACTACAGTGCAGCTTGTGTGGATTACAGTGAAGACGTAGAATACAGTGCAGCTGGTGTGGATTACAGTTAGATGTAGAATACAGTGCAGCTCGTGTGGCGTACAGTAAACAATGAGCATTGCTTCAAGAATCACTCCAAGAAAATGCAGGCATTATCATTAGTTATTGAATGCTTGAGGATGAGAAACATGTGTTATTTTTTCATAATACATTGACTTTAAAGTGGCATTTTTCAAGATTAGGCATCAACCCAAACATCTAGTCAAAAGGGACACTAAAAAAAAGTCCATCAAAATAGCCAAGGTTAAGGCTCCACTTTAGATGGGTCCAATGTTCAACTTCCTAAGAACCAATTTGGACTCATTTGAAACAAATTGGGCCGTCTTCAAAACATTCACCTCATTCTTGTGAATTTTTTGTTCAACCGGTTTTCTAGTGAACTAAAATAGTAAAGACCAAAAACATAGTCTTGTTTCCCTTGTGTTATTATCACTGGTTGAAGGCCTATGGTGCATAGTAAACAAACTTCCTTCTAGGTTGAAATTTTATATTAATTCTTTATCAATCCTGGTCCTTAGATAGAAAATAGATTTATAGATTTTTTTTAACTCCAAGAATGTAAACAATGTTGCTTTATTTCTCCATTAGTTAAGCATTTTTTCAAATTTCCTTGCCCTTTCATAACATCAAATGTCCCTTTAACAATTCGAACTTGCATATTTAAGTTTTGTAATCCCATTTAGAAGTTTTGAATTGCCTATCATATATTTTGTTGTTCCAAAATAAAAGGTGAAAGCACACTATGGTGACCCCTTTCCCTTTGGGATGTCATATTATATTACTTTCCAAGGATGTGAATCTTTGAATGTGTCCCATCTCAAACTTTCAAAAGATTTTCACAATGTTTTTACATATTATGTTACAATATAATGTAAGCAAGAGTTATATATATATATATATATATATATATATTTCATTTCATTTTATAAAATGAAAGATTAGAATATATTTGTGAAAATGAATGTTGTGTACCTATGTATTCAAAAACACAAATATACTCCAAAAGAAATTTAAATAATTTTTAATCTCTATGAAAGTTGAAGGTATATTGAACCATGTCATTTCACATAATATGAACCATGTTTGGATACCATATGACTAATTTCAAATTTTTCATCTCAAAAGATGAGTTTTTTCAACAAAGATGTGATAAAAATGTGGTAAATTGAAATTTTAACAAATACTCACATCCACAGAAAAGATGACAAACATAGCAAGATGAACAATATTTTTAATTCCATTAAAATTGATTATTTTAATGACTAATGAAGCCCTAAAGTTAGTGTAATCAAAATGAGATTGTGGCCCTATTATGCCAATGTATATTATAAACATATTCATGAATCCTTCAATATAGATAATGAAATTTATTTTTACTTTTTGAATAATATTAGATAACATTAGTTTTGTAAAAATAATTATTGTACGGTCCTAAAACCAAAATTGATTCCCAAAATTAAATGTACCATGCTTTTGGAACAATTAAATATTGTATGTACTATAATATTAAGTGCTCCAAAGGGAGTCACCATAGTGTGCTTTCAACCTAAAATATCCAAGAAATGTTTTCATTTTCTAAATTCATGGTTGCTAATGCTACCTCAAAGGTTTTTATTTTATTTTCAAACTCAAAGACATCATTATCAACCTCTACTTCATTTTCTTCAAACACAATGTTTGCATGGTTCTTGTTTACTAGGGGATAGTTGTGAAAATCACAAACATGTGGAATTGTATTTTAACTATTTAAAAGACAATCCCTAACCCAATGACCTTTCCTACCACAACATCCACAAAATCCAAGTTTCAACTATTCTAAAAGTCTTCTTTCAAAGCCTCCTTGTTGATTCCTCAAAAATGCATCTAAACTTTAGAACCAAAGCATCCTCATCATTGTTTTTGTTTCCATTTACATTCATACTTTCTTCCAAATGTAGCTGACCAACAAGCTCTTCAAAAGTTGGCAACTCCCTTTCATTGGACATGACCACTCATACAAAACTATCAAAACTTGGTGGAAAAGCATATTAATAACTTGTTCAATGATCACATTTGCTTTTGGAAGTTCTTCTAACTTGTTCAATTAATTGGAAATATCTTGTATTATATGCATGAAATTAGAGATAATCATTCCTTATTCCATTTTCAAGTTGAAAACTTATTGCAAGTTGTTAATATATTTGCAATATTCATGATTTCAAACCTTCTTTGTAAAATCTCTTGACATTTTTTGATGTTTTTGCATTCATGAGGTAAGGATCAATTTTGTTTTTGATAGACAATTATAGACATTCCTCTAGTTCTTTATCTCTTGAGCATAGCTACACTTTAAGATCAAAAATAATGATTGAAATACTTGATGAAATACTAGTAGGTTCTAGTTCAACCAAATCACAAAGCTCCCCCCTTTCTCATATGTTTTGGATTCCAAATTTTCACATTGTATAGATTGAATTATCCTTCCAACTTATTGACAAGTAGCTATTTAAGCCTAACATCTTCTTTAAATCAAGATAATGAAAAACATTCACAAAATAAAATAGAAATTGTACAACACCTAATTAATGATGGTTTGTGATTGACACATTATCCAACTTGATAGAATGTCAATATTTTGCATAGCTAACTATATAACTCTTGAATCCTTCAATGCTAACTATATAGATTTGAAAATAAAACATCTAAAAGTTCAACCTCACTTTGATACCATCAAAGCATTTTTCAATGAATGAATTATCAAGCCAAAATAAATAAAATATTTATGCATGTCACATGTTTAAGAAATTGTTAATGTTTGAGTTATCTCTAAATGTTTAAATTAAACAATATATTTTTGCCAAATGTTACAATGTAAAGGTGGCATTGATTTGTGACATAAGATAGATTGATGTAATTTTTTTCTTTTAAAACTTCATTAGGGAATAGCACCAGAACTACTTACCACTAATAAATTATTTGTCAAAAATATTTTTAAATCAATTTTTTTTTTAATGGAACATCATTTTTTTAAAAATTGCCAAAAAAATTGTTGCTTGAAATGGACAAAAGTTTTGGGCATATTGGCTATAGTCAAAATGACAATAAAAAAGACACCAATCAAAGTGGACGAATTCAAATCAACTTATCCAAAAATGCACTTTGGTCAAAAGTACCAATCAAAAAAATTGCATTTTTTTGTAATGAATCAAAAACCAGCTCCCACTCAATGTTCATCGACCATTCCCATTTAAGTGTCAATAGGGTGTAATCAAATTGTAAGGAACCAATCATTACAAGGTCCAAGTGTTTTTTAAAGACTAGGTCTTAACTTATTTGAGACATGATTTCCATGTTTTGGCTAAGGCTCATAAGAAGATGATATAAAATGCTAACTTCAAAAGCTTAATTCACATGTGTTTCAATGAATTTTCAAATAACATGTAATTAATCGTTTATAGAATGATTATTTTTCACATAAATTAAATGTGTATATTTCAACAAAAGTAAACATAATTTCCTTCAACATCAATATTAATGGAATAAAGCATATTCACCATACATACATAACACATGTCCAATCCTAATAAAAATGCAATGTTGACCTCTTTTGCACAACAAAAAAAATAAAAATTTGAAAAAGTTATTCTTCAAATTATGTAGTTTTAATGGTCAAAAATATGTTCAATTTTTTTAATGATTATAATGGACAACTAGATTAAAACATATATTCAAGTTTATTTTGAATATCAAGTCTTCATAATCATTAATATATGGCCATTAAAAAAATAATAATGGTTTGATTTTACATAGCATAAAAGGCTTTCAAATTTTTAACACCTATCCAAGATTGAATTGTCCACTACTACTATTCACTTTAAATGATCAATGAAACATCTTGGAATTACACCAAAATCATTTAGATGTAAATTCACAAATATAGAAACATTATACACTTGAAATCATGCTTAAAATTCATGCAATAATTTTCAAAGTCCCTTAGGTACAAGATTTTATTGCATTCAACACAATCCTTAGTACATTTGATAAGGATTACACCTAATAGATAAGCCTTTCATTAAAACGTCAACAACTTGTCTTGTGGTTAAAACATAAACAATTGAAGCTTTTTTGCAACTCCTTTTGTGATCATGTGAAATTGAATATCAATTTGTTTGGTTCTTTAATGGAATTAAGGATTATGAACAAGCTTAATGAAATTCTAGTTGTCATTAAAAATGCTAGTGGGTTGTTCCTATGAAAAACCAAGACTATCCAAATGTTTGTGAATTTAAATGACTTATTTTATAATAGTTGTTCAAATTATATATCATCAACTTCATATATAATTGAACTTGAACAAGAATTTTTGTGAACACTAAACAATAGGTTCCCCATTAACAATTAATATGAAACCTATTCATGATGTGCAATCATCAAAATCAATTGCATAGTCTACATCAATATATTGTTGGATGTTAACAAGTTCATCTTCGGTGAAACAAATACCAAAGCTTGAAGTTGCTTAGGTATATGTTTCAAGATTTTGAAAACTATGTTGCAATGAATATGCATAAACATTAAGGAAATTTGGTGGCTGTGGAAATATGGTATATCAAGATGAATTCAAAAACTAATGAATTGCAAATTGCCCATAATCTCCTTGCTTTACTCCATAAATTGACTTGTGGAAATGAAATATTTTGTTTAATGTAGTTTGATCTTCAAACCCAAGTGGCTATGTAACCAAAAAGAAGGGTGTAGAAATAAGACTTTCTTGTTCAAAAATAATTCATAGTAAAAACAACTCTTGGAAATCTAAACACCATTAATTCCAACAAATTACATCACCAAGGCTACAGACCTTGTGCTACTAGAATTCCATTGGTGCTACAAAACTATTGGAACAAAATTCAATGTTATATGTATCAATTGCCAACTAATACACACATGGTGATTGCTCCCTAACTTGTCATAATGGTAGCGAACAGTTTGGACCATATACACAACCATACATTCAAAAGTCTAAAATTTATAAGGTATAGCTTGAAATCAGAACCCTTAATGTTTAGTCAATCCACATGAGTTGTTAACCCATTTCCAAAAAATGCAATAATGCAAAGAAACATTCAATTCCCTATATGAAAAACCTTAATCTCAGAGACTTTTGAACTCAATGTCTAAACGCAAGTACTAGTGACATATACCAAGTTGACTTAAAACCACTCAAAAAAGGTAGATTTTTTTGTGTAGATTGGACTATAGATATCTCTATTAATTTCCCACTTCTATACTCATTTCTCTCATTCTGCTCAACCCAAGGACACCCCAACTGAAGCTTCTAATGTTCACGCGGATACCAAACCTACAACATGGAATAAAGAGAAACTTAGCAAATATTTATAGTACCCAATTCAAATGCATATTGATCCTTTCTCTATAGCTACTTCCTCCCTTTTTGTCATCAATCCTCAACATTAACCCCTTATAGAAACCATTCCTACCAAGAATACATTACTTCCCACAGTGTAATTACTGGTGCAGTAAAAATCAAATATAGCAACTATCAATCACAACAAGTAAATCTACCATCTCCTGAAACTAATCATGAAAAAAAAAAGACCTTACATTGCTTCCAAATTCCCTTTTTTATCCTACCTTCCACCGTCCAAATCTCCAAGCCTTCATCTAATTGTCACACCTTCCTTAGCCATCCGTAACTTGATGCCAATCAACTTTACATAATACACAAACAAACAAAACGTCCTACCCATCCTCGCAAGCTTTCTTGAAGCAATTATTGTTGCAACTATCTTAGAAAAACAAACAATGACGAAATAATTTTTGCTGTTAACATGCAGAAAGTTAACAATCACTAAAAACAAAAATTAAAACCCTAATAACTTGTTGTGTTCACACGAGAATATTATCCAATTCACTTCTTGTCAGGTCACAACTAATCCATATACAACTCTTCAAAAATCTTGTAAAAAAATGTTGTTTTGATATCAAACTACACAATTTCCATGTCACAAGGTACAACAAGACTAAGAACTATCTTGGAGTGAAACATAATCAAAAGAGCCATTTAAAGATATGGACATGTTATTTAAAATTGACAATAATTTGAATTGTCAATTTTTTTTGAAACAAAATCCATTAGTTAAAAGTTTCGATGTTCAAAATTTGATGTAAATCAAAAGACTTTTGACATGTTTAAAACACTCAAACGTTTAAAATGGACATTCCATTTTTTCCAACATCATTTTTCTTTATCAAATGTTGACCATCCATTTTCAAAATGTTAAAGGATTTGAACATTGATGACTAAAAGTTTTAAAAGAATTGAAATTGGTGAATTCAAATGTGTTTTTGGCCTTGAAATTTATAATTTTCAATTTATCTTTTTTACAAGGGGATATTTATGAATGTAGGGTGCTTTGAACACTAAAAGATTACATTAGGTGAGTGGTTTGAACCTTAAAAGGTACCCAACAAAGGTCACAATTAATGTTGACAAGATATTGAAAATTGATTCAGACAATCAATTGGGTATCAAAAATTGTAACAACTTGCTATGCATCCTATCCGCCAAATATTAAGTTTGGAAATATCTATCATGCCCAATTGGTCTCACATCACTTTGGGAAAAAATTGATACCCTACTTATATTTGAATGTGAAGACATGTTTTTCAACTAGATAGGTTAAATCTAAACCCTAAACTCTTTTTGCATCATGGAAATTCAAATTTTGAACATGCAAAAATATTATCTTCAAAAAATCCTCTAAAAGAGACCAAAATCCTTCATGATATCATAAGGAAAAAAATTCAAATACAAATGGCAGCCACTTTCACCTCAAGCATTTTCCATACAAAATTGCATTCATAGGTGAACAATTCAGCAGTAAGAAAACCTAATGCTCCATCTGCAAGATTTTGTAGCCTGGATTCACCGCATGCTAAGCTAATAAGCTTCTCAGGATGGATTTTCCACTCACCTGCCTTAGTATGAACTCTGTTTGCAGCTACAATTAGTTTTGGTTTTACATGTGATTTCATTCAGACATATTTCGTAACTTCACTTGTTTTCCTAACAAGATTTGAACAATTTTTCTCTAGGATTTTGTTATCTAACAAGACCTTGTTTTAAGTACTACACCTTATGTACAGAGTAAGGGCATTACCAGAAGCAGGCTCACACTTGGCTCCCACCTCACGCACGGCCCTTCTTTTGGTAATGCCCTCAACCTACCTCTGGCAGGAGAGCCAGTCATATGCAGGAACCCAGCGCACAGGTGTTCCACGAAATGGAAATGCCTGCTGCTGAGTGTTTTAGGGCACATGGAATGATGAAAAGTCAGTTTGTCCAAAAGACTTGCACAAAGAAGTTCTAACATCGCAAAATGTCCAGAAGATACGGGTGTCTCATTAAACAGCATCCAAAACTTGATTACACCCAAAAAATAAGAGGTTTAGTTAGAGAGTCCAGACTCCCAAAGAAAGCTAGAAATCCTTGGAGCTAAGATGAAGATCCAGCTCACTACACCATTGTTTGATCAATGTCATACACACACTGCATCAATTGGCTAGTGAAAAAGAAAACCAACCTGGTTGAACCTTTTCAGCAGAGGACCAAGTGTATTTTGGCTTTTCTATCACGTAGATTAGGTCGTCAGAGCTTGTAATGATTGATCCTTGGCTCTGATAGGCTGGCTGCTGTACAAGGGAACAGACAGACAAAGTCCAGAAAGGTCAAAACTGTCAAGCCCAAAAGTTCAAACATTCAGCTCTTTGAATCCTTCACATCCCTTTGGGTTGAAGAAGATTCATCCTGAATAATTAGTGGATGGTGGATGGTAGTGTACACTTGACAACAAAGAAGTCTTAACTGCTGTGCCTGGATTGTCAAAGCTCATGTGGGAACAAGAGCATCATCTTGTGGCAGAGTAAGAGCCTTGACAACAGCTAAGGCCAGCGGAAGGGAAAGGACTACACACAAGGAGCCACCCAGTGTAATCTCAGCATACCAGCACAATCTCCTCCACATTTTCTCCAAAGTGTGAATCATTGCAGCATTCCCTTGACCCCAGTTGAACTTTTGAATAGGAATCTCTGCTGTGCTCCCTATTTCATCCTCCAGATAGTCTCCCATGCCTGTTGCAATACTCCCATGACTGCAGGTATAATCCTGTTGACCAAACCTTGGCAGTCCCTCATTTGGATTAAACTTTGTCATGTCTTGAATGGTCCTGTTTCCCTCCTCTATTTGGCAATCAGACTCAGGCTCTGTTCCAAAAGCAGCTCTATTACAGCAGCTCAAACTGCATGGCTGGCCCATAACCGCATTTCTTCCACAATTACCTTCTGAGTTTATGGAGTTGGAGAGAAGTAACTCCATTCCAGAGTCAGCACCCATACTCAGGCTACACTCCTTGCCAGAAACCTGCTTACTGTCAACTGATTTAATTCTTCTGTGATGGCAGGTTGATGCCATTTGGAGCTTGCATGGACTAATTATCTCTTTAGAATTAGCAGGTCCATGAGGAAAGTCAGAAGATTCTTCACCAATGCCTTCATGTCCTTCCTCAACATCCTCTTGGCTCCTTCCATCTTTTTGTACCGACTCTTCTGACCTCAAATTGTTATGCACACTCCACCCAGCATCACTTGAGGTCTCCAAATCCATATCAGCAACATCTATGCTTGTTACACCTTGCTCTGCTAACCCAATTTCATCCATAGATAAGGTCAGCTCATGATCTTGACTGCTCCTCTTGGAAAAAGAGCTCGAGATGTCTGATTGTAGTGACTGCACAAGTCTTCGTGGTGAAATACATGGCAGGAAGTCCTTTGCACTGATGAGCATTCTTGACTTCTGCAGGTCCCAGGAACCACATCATTGGCACTTTTTTCATAATTATGTTCTAGCATATTGCAAGCAACAACAGAGACACTATAACATTAAGACTTTGAAGAGGAATGCAGTTTGACATCTTAAAGGCTCTCACCTGGGAAGATCCAGTGCTATCATCCTCTTCATTTTGATGTGCCAATAAGTTGAAGTGATGAGTGAGCAGATTCACCCGGCCCCTGGAGTACCCTCCTGGATTCTCAACACTACTGCTTATAGCATAAGAATCTGAATTTATGCTCCTGACATTTGTGACTCTATTGACAGTTTTCTCTGTTGTTTCAATTTCACATCCACTTGTATGATGAAAACCAGCCCTGATGCTGTGATTCTTACTCTGGCTGCCCTCCTCAAGTCCAAATCCATGTTGATAGTGTCCATCACTGTGGCGAATGATGTGAGATCCAAAACTTTCACTGCTTCGGGTTGGACCCCCGCCATACTTGCTTTGAACAATAGATTCTGCACTCTGGTTTCCATCACTATTCAACCTCATCCTCCAAAGCACATCCTCAATCTCAATTCTATTACTTTCAGTACTGCTACTGTTAAGATCTGCCTCCTTTGGGACTTTGGTTGAGCAGGATCTTGATGCCAACCTGTAATTTTCTGCCTCATTAAGACTCAAGACTTGTGTATCCAATGAGCTTATCTTCCTCAGAACTCTATCCATTGCATCCTGTGAATCATGGGGGCTTTGGTTTGCATGGTGAACTTGCTTATCTTCCTGTTGGGTTGCAGCTGCTATTTGTTTAGATCCAACTGGTGGGGTGAGGGTTTCATGAATAGGGAACTTTGTTAAAGGACTGTACTTGCCAACTCGGACACTGCCACTTGGAAATCCTACTTCATCCTTCAGGGAAAGTGTCTCTTTAACAGCTGGGCCTCCTGATTTAGTCTTGTCCTTGCTATATGCTGCACACATTAACACAGCAAGATTGTAATCACTACTTCAAACAGTGCAATCTGAATCCTGCTTGATCAGACCTGGAAGATGAGCAAGCAGCAGAGGGAAGAATGCATGCTTAGGACAGGGCATACTGAGGGACAGAGCAAAAGAGAGCACATAAATGTGGGCTGCAGAGGCCTCCACCTATCTGCATACTAGGTTGAAAATTCAAGCAATATGTTTGAAGTCCACAGGGGAAGACAAGGACTCACAGCCAGCAGCAATAGAACCACATTCATCAGAGGCAGGGCTTGAGGGCGATAAAGTAGGGCTGCTAGATCCATTCGACTGGGTTTGAGACTTTGCTGCAAATAGAGGTGTTCTTCTTGCTCTCTTGATAGGACTCAGTGTCGGAGAAGACACCCGCACAACATCCATAGAATCAGAAGTTGCAGTGGAGGCTGGTGAAAATGAGAAATGGTGCGACTCTTGCGAAATTGGACTGGCTGTAAACTTCAAAACTGGAGGGACCGGACTCTCTTCAGAATGCCATTCATCATTTGATCCTGCCACCACACTCCTAGTTACTGGAACCTCTGCTACCTCTTCATCAACAGTCTCCTTACTCCAATCGCACGATATCAACATTCTGGCTCTTTGCAGGGCTGCACCTATTGCAGCCCGCACATGAATCATTTTGTCCAGCCGACAGCTCTCCAAAGTCTGCATTATGTGGAAAGTGATAGTAAGTCACTGACTATGTGTAAAAGATATAGAGAAGGTGGCTTTTTGTGAGCATTGCAGGGGAGGCCTGCAATTGGGAAAATGTATTCTTTTTACCTGTACTGTATGAGGAAGCTCCAAAGCCAGTGTCTCTTTATCCAGTATAGCAAGAACTGCCTGCAGCAAATGCACTGCAAATTTTCGATGCTGCCAAGAATCAGGGAATCCCTTCAAGATTTCTTCCCCCTCCTTGAGCAAGCTTGCCCCATAGATGCTGAGAGTGACAGGGTTAATTGTGGCCAACAAGCGCACTAGCTGCATGTGGGCTACAGTGCGGTTGGATTTCTCACTCAACGCTGCTGTAGCACGCTGACATACTTCGTGTATGGATTCCTCTGACGCATATTTCCATTTCTCACAATCCACTAGTGCGTGCAGGCATGTGGCCGCCCCAGCTGCCACAGGTTCCAACTTGGCTGCAGACGATCCGCCAAAAAGAAGGAAATACGGGCCACTGCTGAGGAACTCTCTATCTCTCTCTCTCTCTTTCTTCTTCTCAAGTCCTACTGGAAGAAATGCTGCAGAAGAAGAAGAAGCTTAAACATCTTGTTTTGTTTGGTATTATGATGAAGGCTTGGCTTACCTGCAATTGCGTCAGTGAGAGGCTGAGAGAGCAACCTTAGTATCTGCTCAGCTTCTTCAACCGGAGTGGATGCATCGATGGTGTAGCAAGCCAACGCAGCCACGACTTTGGCGCACGTCAGGTGCAGCTGCGGTGAGCTTCCGCTGGCAGACAGAGCCCGCATGAGGGAGTTCATTACACGCGGAATGTGAGGCACGACGAGTTTTCCATGCACCTGAGCGACGTCTTGTACGAGAGAAACGGCGTAGGGGCGTGGACCTCCTGGTTCTCGAGTCTCTAATACCTGTGCAAACGAGGCGGCAGCGGGGGATGAGGAAAGCAGGCAAGCAAGGGAAAAAGAAAACATAATTCCATCTCCATCAATGCTCTAAAGAAACACAATTCACAAAATAACGAATAACGAACAGGGGACAGACAGCGAAAAACACACGACCGCGATGAAGAAAAGAAGAAGAAGAAGAAGAAGATGATGATGATGATGATGATGATGATGATGAGGGAGCATAATCGTACCTGGTTAAGAAATCGCGGCATGGAGACACAATCAAGCTGATCCACAAAAGCTTTGAGCGACTGCATTGCGATACGCCTTCTCTCTCCGTCCTTGTCCAACTCCGCTAAGTCCTGCTTCACAACCGGACTCAGATACCTCAAACTCACCACGCTCTCCTCCTCTTTCATTTCTTCCCACTGTCTTTTTCTCCACTAACAACGAAATTTTCCACCAAAAAAATAAATAAATAAATTTAAAAACAACAACAACAACAACAACAACAACCGCGAAAACAAAAACAATACAACAATAAAACCCCAAAATGTTTTACAGTTTTTAAAAAAAAAAAAAAAGAAAAAAAAAAAAACGCGTTCAAAACCCGAAGAACTATTGCTCAAAATCTCTCTCCACCGCGTCTTCTTCCTTCGCAATCTGTTCTACAAATCGCAGCACGGGAGGAGGAGAAGAAGCATGAGGCCAACCATTTCTGCTGCGTTTGAACCAGAAAAGCTCCCTTGCTTCCTCTCTCTGTCTCTCTCTCTCTCACTCACTGGCCCGCTCGCTCGCTCGCTGGCTGGCGGGGAGGGCGGGCGCGAGAGATACGAAGCGGCCGTCGAGGAAACCAAGCGTCCAACCCTAACCGCGCGTCGCACCGTATTCCGGGGCTTGTTACTTACCAGGACGTAAGTACCTACCCACCTACCAAGTGCACCGTTTGGTCGTAGCTAGTAATAACTGCATGGTAACGTGGAGTGTGCGAAGCGCTGTAACTTACACAGAGCGAGAGAGAGAGAGAGAGTGGGAGGGGGGAAAAAAGTGGGAAATTAAGTTACACGTGCAGTTTACAATTTTGGCGCTTTTTTGTCAGTTGTAACTTCTTTTTGCTTTCTTTCTTTCTTCTTGCTGCTTTTTCACACGCTTCAGCTGAACTTTTTTACCCTTCAGTAAAGAAACTGGTACGATTTTTCTCCTTACAAAACTCAGTAGATTACACATTATTGTAACCCCCTGTCCCAGTACAATTACGCAATATTATTGGAACACCCCTGTCGCAGTAGATTCCGTAATATTGTTGTAAGCCCCCTGTCCCAGTACAATTACGCTATATTATTGGAACACCCCTGTCGCAGTATATTCCGCAATATTATTGTAACCTCCTGTCGCAGTAGATTCCGCAATATTGTTGTAAGCCCCCTGTCCCAGTAGATTCCGCGATATTATTGTAAACCCCTCTGTCCCAGTAGATTCCGCAATATTATTGTAACCCCCTGTCCCAGTAGATTCCGCAATATTATTGTAACCCCCTGTCCCAGTAGATTCCGCAATATTGTTGTAAGCCCCCTGTCCCAGTAGATTCCGCGATATTATTGTAAACCCCTCTGTCCCAGTAGATTCCGCGATATTATTGTAAACCCCTCTGTCCCAGTAGATTCCGCGATATTATTGTAACCCCCCTGTCCCAGTAGATTCCGCAATATTATTGTAACCCCCCTGTCGCAGTAGATCCCGCGATATTATTGTAAACCCCCCTGTCCCAGTAGATTCCGCAATACTATTGTAACCCCCCTGTGCCAGTAGAATTACGCAATATTGTAACCCCCCCCCCTGTCCCAGTAGATTACCAAATATTGTAACCCCCTGGTCCCAGTAGATTATGCAATAGTGTAACCTCCTGTCCCAGTTAGATTACACAATATCGTAACCCCCGCACCAGGCTGGTAAGTGAGTTTCCATCGTTTTCTCCCGTCTTTTCAAAAAAATCCTTAGTATTCTTCGCACTCGGGTTAAGCCCATTTGTTTCAAGCATTATTGTAATGAGGCAAAACACTCAAGCAAAGATGGGAGGACCCAGCAAATTCTGCTTCAGAATGTGCCATCTAAATACAATATAGGAATTTTTCGGCAGGTCATTCCGTGTAAAATGAAAGGCAGGGTGCAAAGAGCATTTTGTGTAGGGTTTAATGGCTGTTTTTACTGCCTACCTACTAACAACCTGCTTGTGAGTTGTTAGTAGGTAGGTAGGAAAAAAAATGCAAACTGAGCTAACCACCATGGTTAATTAACTAGGGAACTAGAACCCAACAGAAAACTGTTTCCCTAACCACTTACCATTCATCCTTCATGGTGCGTTGGTGGGGGTGCTGGTTCAGTGTGGCCGAAATTTGGCGACTATTTCGTGAGAAAAATGGAATTAATGTCCCATTTTGGCAATTTTTCTCAACCAAAAAAAAAATGATTGATTAAATAGATTTGAGCATACATGCCATGGACATGGGTGTGCATCAATTGGGATGTGGGCATCAATGAGCTAGATGTTAAGGCAATGGAAAACCAAGTAAAGGGAGGTCCAAGGGGACAATGGCAAGGAATGTAAATGCATTCGCCAACCAACTTAACCAATTTTTGTAATTACCTTGGAAACCAAGACATGAGTTATTAATATAACATTTATTACACCTAAATAAAACCTTGAGCTAATTGTAGCAAAAATGTGTATTTGAAAACAAAAAAAAACACATTTATCATGGTATTGATATTCATGTAAATACTTTGACACTTGAAGTTATGGCTAGTATCTATGCCATACATTTTCTTTAAAGAATTTTATGGGACACAAATCATCCATAGACTCATGTGTTTTGATGACAAGGGAATGAATTTATTAACCATGGAATACTAAATGCATTGTGGGATGAATGACCTTTTCTTGAGATGGAAATGTCAACACATTTTGGATGGACATGCCCATCATCAAACATTTTTGCATCACCAAATTTTTTACTAGTGCATTTGCAAGTTCATGGGCACCCCATTCATCACTAGTAAACATAATTTTGAAAAATTGTGTGATTGAACATCAAATTTAATGCACCACTGGCTATGACACCTACATGTGATGTATGTCCTAATAATTTAAGAGAAAAAAAATCATGGAAAATTAGTTGCATGTCAATGGATATAAACCTATGTTATTCATATGAAGCATCTTATATAAAGATTTATTCAAAAAATAAACGTTGGCATGCTACCACCCTCATCGAAACCTCAAATGATGCCATGCACACATGTTTATCTTTCATATTTTTACAAAATTGTAAAACATGAGAACAAGTTTTTTATTCTGGTTTTGAATCTTGTGACTATAAAAAGATGATAGAAGAAAGTAGGAAAATGAAGTTGGGTGCAAGCAAAATCCAAAAAGGAAATTCAAAATTTTGAAAGTCAAAGGATACCTCCACAAAACAATATTCAAACAACATATGTTTAAATAGATTTTGATCATTTTATGTGCTTAATTATAAACTACTAGTAATTGTTGAATATTCCTTGGTATAATGACAAATATCAGCCTCTCAAGTTTCATTGGATTTTATACGATTTTGACGTTTTCATTTGGTATTTAATTCACTTGTGATTATGAATGAGTAGGGCTTCTGGCAACTTATTCCCTTTGTGTGCTAATTCCTTAATGTGGCCTTTGTAATTTGTGGTCTATGGAATCAATAGCAATGAACATTTGGTTTGTGAATGGTTGTGTCATTATTCATGTAACTTTTAAACATCACAATAGGAAATGGTTGTGTCATTATTCATTTAACCATGTGCATGGAAGGAAAGTGCAACCATCCAACTGCCCAACAAATATGTCAAATCCATCTATTCTAAAAATTGAATTAATTATGTTAAATTATGAAAAATTGTGTTCACATAAACTTCAATGCTTTGCAACTAGGTGTTTGAGGCAATTAATGTGCAACTACGTTACAACTATTTCATGGAAACACAAGAAATTAAAAATTAAAATGCCACGTTAAAAATTCACAAAGTTTGATTGTCGTTGTATGTTAGTTGCAAGATGGACTTTTATGTAAGATCTTCAAGTCACATCAATCTTTTGTGATCACAATGATCCACCGATCTATAATGAATAGTTTTCAAGGGTCTCTACTATGCAATTATCAAACAACCATCAAATTGTGTCACTTTGATGAAGAGCACAACATTCTTCCCCAAGCATCCCCAACAAAGTGCAAAGGTTTCAAAAATTAATGGTACAAGTGGAATTCTAAATAAACTTGAATTCCTTGTACCCATTATTTAATTTTTTTTCCAAGTGTCCACATGCCCAATGTAAAACAGTGAAAGCAACATGAGGAAAAAAAATTAAAGAAAATGATACAAAGCTTTGAAAAGAAGATTGAAAAATGATGAAAATATTATATATTCAAATGTAGAATTCATAAACCTTAATGAAGATAATGCACATAAATCAAATCCATCTCAAAAGAATAAAAGGAAAAGGAAAGGAAAAAGGGAAAACTCTTTTAATGCATCACCAACAAAAGAACATCACTATGAAGCTTTAAACAATAGTTGCAAACATCACCATAAAGTTCCAAAATGAAGACTTGCACACAAAACAACAAGAAAACTTTAATGTTAGAATGCAAAAAATGAAGGGAAAAAAGATTGTTACCTTTCACTCAAGTTTGGACACCTCTCCAACTTTCAAGAATGATGTTGCAATGGTAGCTACTACCCACCATTTGGTGTGAACATAATACATGAAAATAATGAAAAAATTTGTTAGCTTGATGATGGCAAACACTAAAGACAAAACCTTAATCCTTTGTTAAAGCATTATCATACCTATGGTTGATGTTCAGCACAAAATAATTCACAAAAGCTCTAATTGAAAAAATAATTTTAAAAAATCAATGTATATTACAATGATTGCCAAAATAGTTGAAAACCAAATTCTCAATTTGTCCTATCCATTCGGTTATTATTACAAATACATAATTCAAAGTGTATTCTACACATTTATTCATTAACTATCATGGGCATAAAAAACTACAATAGTAAGAACTAAACTAAGGACACAACAAGGAAAAATAATAATAATAAATGCAAGCCTAAGTTTAATCCAAAGAACTAAGAACACAAAGACGTAATGCAAAAACATGATATATATTAAAAGATGATTCAGACAAAATTTTATTCCAATAACGTATGAAAACGAAGGTGATGACATAAAAACATATTCAAAATTAATGTTAAACATATTGAAAGTAATGAAATATCCTACCGCTATTCATACCCCATTAAAGACCTAGTTCAAATAAGCTTTCATAAAGGTTTTCATGTGTGTTTCGACCAAAGAAGTTTTTTAAAAAAATTTCTAACTAATAATGAACTTGAAGTTAACTAAAAGTTAATGATGATGCAAGCGATGATGCAGGCGACTATGTTGATGCAAACGATGATGTAGGTGATTATGTTAGTGCAAGCAATGATGCAAACTATGATGTAAACAATTATGTTGATACAAATGATGATGTATGATGATGCAAATAATGATGTAAACAAAAAAGTGATGGTGGTGTTTACGACATCAAATCTAAAAGTTTTATAAAATTAAATTTGAAATTGAATTTTTAAAAAATAAATAGATATTAAACAAAAAATGTTGATTATTGGTCAAATGTATAACATTAATATTTAAGAATTAAACACCATGTGTGGTCTACATTTATTTAACCATCAATGGGATTAAATTTCACTTTAAACATAATATTCAGTAATTGTGATGATTTAATGGCCTATGTAATGTTAATGTAATTGAATGAATATTGAATTTAGTTAAAATGATTAACAAAAGCCCTATTGAAAAAACAATTAATAGGTCAATTGGGTGACCAAATTAAAAATTTAAGTTCACCAAATATTTTATATTAAACATTTTTCCCAATTCAAAGTCTAAACTAGTTCAAGATGGTTGTCTAATTTTTTTCAATTATTTTTTATTCATATTTATTTTAAAATCCAAATCAAAAAACCTCTAATTCCAATTTTATGAAAGTTCTTAAAATGAAAAAACCTCTTATTATAGTTTTGTGAAAAAATTAGAATCAAAATTAATTTTTTGTTGTGGTTTGTTTTTCCAAAAAAATCAAAGAACTAATGGTTTTCACAAAATAATAAATAAGTCCATAAAAGATTTTTTTTTCAATATATAAGTTTCTTAAAACTATGATTATATATCAAAACATATTTTTATATTTTTGAAAAATATGGTTATATTTCAAAATCAAATAGTTGATCTTTTTGACAACCATGGTTACATATATTTGATAATCACACTAGTTATCGATTTTCATTTTTTTATAAATGTGTAAAATTAGTCCAAATATCCAAATTTCACAATGTCCATTTTTTATAAATGCGTAAAATTAATCCAAATATCCAAATTTCACAATGTCCATTTCATCTAATGTCCAATACTACATTATATTACTAAATGAATGTTTTGTTAATTTTTCACAACCTTACTCAAATTTAATCCACTATTTTATTATGTCACCCTACTTTAACAATTTTGTCCTTCTTCCCAACACACAACTTTATTTTGAACATGCACCATCTATTCAACTTTCCCCTTCTTCCTTCTTTCCATTCACAAAACCAACCTATTAAAGTAGATGAATGGGTCTTGCTTACTCCTTACCCAAGTTGTCATCACAACCAATTCACATCCTTTAATTTTTCCAATGACTTCTCTACCCCATTGACTTTCCTATCTACCTCCTAAACTTATAGGGACATTTCCTCAATTAAGTAAAACAATTTGACAAGTTAACCAACCATTTAACACTTCCTAAAATAATGGAAATAAAATCAACTAAACCTTTTAAAACAATGGATCAAGTAGGAGGCTTATCTAACCACTCCTACCTATTGTTGGTAATTTTGGTTTATTGTATTGTTGCAATAAATAATAACAACCAAACCAAAGGTTGAGTAATTTTGTCTTTAACATTCATATTTCATGTTGATAAATGTTTTTGCTCCATTGAAAAAATCACAATTGGCAATTGCTACAACATGCTTATAAGCCAACTATGAAAAGTTGATAAAAATGTGATTGCGATTTTTAATTGTGAATATGCACTACGACCTCGTAGACATTTTTTATTTTTAAAAATGCAGATATGGGAAAACACACCATTCATTTTGGCAACATGGCAAGGATAATGAATAATGGCATTAAGATTATTGAATGTTTCAATCAAATATAAAACTTAATTTTTCCATTGTAAACAAAAAGGTTGAAATTGTTGCAATAGAGGATTGTGTTTTCCAATCTTCATAATTTACCCATATTATCCCATCTTCATAGTAGTATTGATATTGTCATGTCTATGCGCAAACGTGCACAAGGACCAAACAAAGCACCTCAACATCTTGCATTAGTAATGGAGGTAAAATTTTCATTTTTTGCTTCCAAAGTAAGGTAATGTTTCTCTCCATTTGGTTGGGTGGGCATTGGCAATTAGGGCCATGGCTTTAAAGCATGAATTTTTTTTATAAAAGTTGACTGATTTAATTTTGTGGAATATTATATCCCTCACCAAAGAAATTGACAATGTGATTTACATACCTTCATTTGGTAATCTTATTTTTGTTCACAATGCAATCGTCATAGATGGTGTCATTTGTCTATGTTTAGTATGTGTGTAAACATATGTTGTGTGTGAACAAATTTATTGTTTTCTATGTTGGGATGCAACAAAATTTATTATTTTGGGGCATATTCAAACCAAAAGGAATGTGTAATCACTATTTAAGTTTACATGATTACAATCATGTATTAATTTTGAGTTTCATGAATGCTTGACAAATTTATCCACAAACATTTTTAATATATCAATATAAGATTTGAATAAACTTGAAAATAATTTAATGGATATGAAATATCAAATACACTTTTAAAACATTGTAACTAATGTTTTAAAATATCATTTTAACATTATTTGATCAATTGTATGTTGTCACCTCAATTTATCAGGTTTACCTATCAAGACAAGTGCACCATTGGCTCCTTTTATCTTGAATGTACCTTTTGTTATCAATTATGATTTATTACTTTGTTGTTGGTTGTCCATCAGGATTTTTCCTTTGCAATTTCATACGTGTGTATTATATTACATAAGGTATTATAAGTCTTTAACATGGGGCATACAAAATAATATCATTAAGGTAGCTCTTTGAGACTTTAGGAAATTGGTAATAACATTGTTTTCAAAAGAAGAAGATGAAATCGTGTGGTTGGGGAAATGGTCATTTGTCGTTCCTTGGGATGGTTATTGCAACATTGATGTTTCAATTCCTACAAGTTACATGTTTAATAACACTCATGGATATGTGACATGGCAAAGGTCCTTCAAACCAAAAACCCATTGTATGTTTTTGTTAAGAAATTGTTGGTCTCGTAAAGAACCTCCACATCTAGAATTTGAGAAAACAAAAGTTGGACAAATATTTTCATTCCCAAAATTTTCAAAAAATAAAAACTTGAGGTTTCTTTATTTTTCACATTTTCAAAAATAAATATGAGATTATTAAAAAAATCAAACAAATGCACGACACTAATATAATCTTCTATGAAACATGTTGGGAAATTGTTTAAGTGATGATTGTTTTTTTTTGTTGGGCATACACAACACATCACTACTTTTTCTAAATAAGTTTTAAAATATTGCACATGTGAGGAAATGCAAATTCCATACCCAACCCCTTATGCAATAAAGAGTGGGTTAGATGATCAATTATGTAACTATGATTGATTTTTGGCACAAAATAATTTATAAAATGTCTAGCTAAAAAAAGAGAAATTAAAAAATGAAATTTCCAAACCTCATTTTGAAAATAAATAAATATTCAGCAAAAAATACCATACCATTGGTATGTCATTGAAGCTTACAAGTATGCCTTACTTGAAGGTTTAATTATCCTTCAAAATGGGTATATAATATAATCCTTCTAAGATGTGGCAAAAAATACTAATTTAGTGCTTCAAACCAGAAAAGAAAATAATCGAATCAAAATTCCATTCCAACGACACCTTAAAAAAATGGTTTGTTCAATATACTACAAATATATAAATTCAGTGTAAATAAGTTTGCCTACTCTTCCCTCACCTTACATCTTTGGGTCCAAGTGGTTTCAACTCTCAAATGTTTTTAGCCACCCCACCTTCGATCCTCTCTTCCCCCCCCCTTAAGTAAGAAAAACATTGCTTGAAAGAAAGAGCTAACGAAGAGAAAATTGTAACCATCTTATAGTGAACTCTAAGTGGTATTTTAAACCTTTTTTTCAACCTTCTTCATCATCCTTGTGAGGTTAATTTCAATGTGGGTTTTAACATGAATGAAAGTAACAATGACCAATTGACAACTCTAGACATGAAGAACATTACAACATACCCAATACTTATGTCTGGTGGAAGTTGTAACACACAATTATTCAAATAGAAAGTTATTTGTTTTTCAAAATTCAATGGGAAATGGGAGACTAGAAAATGCAAAGTGCAACAAATATGTTTAGGATTTAAACATTAGTAACTTACTTAAATAAAAATTACAAACATTTAAGTAAATTATGAAATTTTGACAAGTTTAAGAATCAACAAGTGAATTATCAATATGATAATTAACTATTTTCTCAATATTAACTAGCTAACATAGTTATAAAATAGTCAAGGAACTCCCCAACTTTGAGAGTTTCTTTCTTTCTCTTTGTTGAAACACAACACCACCTCGAACTTAACAAGAAGTGAGCACCCCCAAATCAAGCTCATTGGCAAAGGGCCAACAAGAGTTTCACCTACACACCACTAAGTTTGAGCACCCCCAAGTCCAACTCATTGACAAAGGGCGAGCAAGAGTTTCACCTTCACACCACTGAGTTTAAAACTAGGACCTTTTGTGATCCTAGAGCCCCAAAAGGAGCTATACTAATGAGCCATCACCCCTAGGGTTTGCAACTTTGGTTTTTACCACACTAATGTTGTGGTTATTTGCAAAAGGCCACCCTTGCTAGTCAACTTCATGGCGTAGTTGCAAGTAAGTCTCTAAAGATAGCTTAACAATGAGGAGCTCATCTTGGAATGACTCTACCCTTTTATGGCAAGTTCAAATTTCAAACTAAAAGCTTCCCTTACTTGATTTAGAATTCTCATCTAGATGTATGCACTTGTAGGAAACATGCCCATAAATCATATAATATGCACACATAGCACTCTGAATGTCACTCACACATTGGATCAACTTGTGAAACAAAAATTTTATGACCAAATCCTACACCCATGAGTAGTCTCTCTCATATGGAAAGAGCCAACAACAAATGCCAAAGCAAGCCTGCTAGTCAACGCAAGTCCTGCTTGCAAGTAAGTCTCTTTTGGTATATCCCAACAACAAAAAGCCAAAGCAACAAAAGAGGGAACTCTGTAATAAACATGAACATGTCGGAAAAGCATTAAATGGAATCGGCTGATTTCTTAATTCAAAGCCAACAGATGGATGTCAAGAAATGGGGCTTCTGAATTGGCATTGTGGGTGGTGAGAATGAATGAGAGAGAGAGAGAGAGAGAATGCGCAGAGAGGATCGCCAGTGATTGATGATGAACCCACCACCGCCCCAGCCAGCCAGGAGCAGCGAGTCAGACAGATCAAATGCTGTGGTTTTTCAATCATTTGGGAGATCGCACACAATTCCTTTGGCTTTGCATCTCAGGAGCCTGGTTTGTTCTTTAGCAATATGCATTGCTAAAAAACCCTTCAGTGCTTCACAGATTTTCCTGCACACAAAACACTCATAATTACTTCTGTCAGGAGCTAATTGCTGCTCTTACTACCTCCACTTATTATTAGCTTTATCTGAAGATCTCACATCCTGTCTCAAAATCGCTTTATAGTCTTCCAAGTAGTGGGAGATCCGATCTGGAAGTCTTTTGTGATTTTACTTGCTCTGCTTTTGGAGAGGGAAATCGATCACACTGTTCAAAACAATACACAAAAGGTACCAGTAGTGGTTGAGTGGGTAGTTAGAATTTTATTGATAACCGTCAGTTTCAGGTACTTGAATCTTCTTCTTGTTGAGCCTTGCTTTACTAGACGGCTCTGATCATTGGCTCCGTATAGAACCTGTTGAAGATTTTGCAGTGCATGTGGAGGGCGCCTTACCCTAAGTTAGGTTCTACTAAAGTATCACCTCAACAGAGAGGAAGCTTTACACATAAGATGCCTCCTCTTCTCCGCAATTCAATGAAACTCTACTAGATCTTTATGTTGGGTCAGGACCTTGAAGGGACAAATTCTTCAACCTGAACTTGGACACTTTGTTTTTAAAAAATTGGATTCTCTCTTAAAAAAAACACTCCTAATTCAAAACAAATCCTCATCAGTCTCCAAATTTTGTAGTCAAAACTTTTCTTCTCATGCAAAGGCAAAGGTTAAATCCTTCAGTTTAAGGGCACAGCTGACAGTAGCCCTTCAAGGGCCATGGACAATCTTGCCCTTCAAAACTCAAGGCCTGTTGACGACCCTAAACCTTACAAGTTCTGGGAGCACCATCTTTCCTCGTAAAGGACCTTTTTTTTTGTCTCTTCCTGTTTAGGAGGTCTAACGGCTTTCTTTGCTAAATTTGTCTCTCCTCTTGTGCTCCTCTCTTTCCTGCTTAGATTGAGTAGTTTACTATCCACATTAAGGTCCAGTGCGGCAGATTATGTCATTTTCTTGACATAGTCGTCTGGTGATGATCATACACTTTAATAGCGTACAAAAATCTGTCTCCTGAACATGAATTTCCAAAAAATTGTTGAATCTCCCACCCCGGACCTTAATGTCATGGAATCGCTTCACCCTTGCCCATTATGTTGGGTACATCATCACTTAGAGCATCTCCAGCGGTGCTCAGTATGTGATCCTGCACAGTAAAATTGGATGAAGAAAAGTCAAATTATGCCGGCTTGGCTGAGGAAAAGGGTTTTGGCTCAGCATAATTTTCGCAGTTCGTTCGCCGTGGCTGGTAAATGGCACAGCAACAACGGTGTGCACCTGCAGAAAAGAGTGTAATAAATATGATTTGACTGATGCTCAGTGTTTATGATTGGCCCATCATAATGATTGGTCCAGGTGGTTTACTATTATACTCCCCCACCTATTTGCTATCCTAGTTTCAATTTTATGGGTGAGACAGCAAAAAAAAAAAAAA
>Ga0116231_10004321_pt1 | contig 28841 bp, 28 predicted proteins | sample S1TSphgellanicum_2_FD_89695 | JGI IMG/M metagenome (GOLD analysis project Ga0116231, IMG submission 89695) | Host-associated microbial communities from peat moss isolated from Minnesota, USA - S1T2_Fd - Sphagnum magellanicum MG | ecosystem: Host-associated > Plants > Peat moss > Unclassified...
ATCCCGCGCCTGACTTTCGAGCTCCACGCTGCGCTCGTCTTTTGGATCGGCGTCGGCCTGCAGAACGATCACCGGGCGCTCATCCAGGCTGCGGCGGGCTGCGGCGATCTCGTCGGCGGAGCGCCCCACCATGCTCAAGTCTTCCGACAGAAGGGTTTCGAACCAGGCGGATCGACTGTCGAGCGCGATCTGGCGTGCTCGCATGGCCTTGGACCAGCGCGACCCTAGATCGCGGCTCACGCAGCCGTCCTTTGCGTCCGGGATCGGCGGCGCAGCCCTGGATATGGAGATGCAACGCCGGATCTCGTCGAGATCCTCGTCCTGCGCGCGGTCGCGGCGGTAGATATTTTCTGTCGGCGGGTCGAGTAGCAGCAGGCCCGCCGTCTCGTTTGGGTAAGTGTATGCGAAGAGGCGGGCATCGAAGCCGCCCAGGGAATGGCCAACCAGAACGTATGGCCCGTCAATTTTCGCCGCCTTCAGGGCCGCGTGCAGGTCTGCGACGCCAGAAGCCGAATCGCGGGGTAGCGGACCTGCGTCGCTGAAGCCATAACCGGCGCGGTCGAAAGCGCAGACACGAGTGATCTCGGCCATTTGTGGCTGGAGGCGCCACCAGGAAAGACTCGGCGTACGCCACCCCGACTCAAGGATCGCCGTCGGCGCGCTATGACCAAGACAGAACAGATGCGCGTGTCGGCCGTCGGGCAGGGTTACCAGGGTCTGAGGCGTCAGATAGACATCCAGCGCTGGATTCAGGGCCGCCGGGTCGGCGCGTGCGGCGCCTGTGGAAAGGGCAGCGGCGAAGACAGTAAAGGCAAGAGTCAGTATGTGCCTCGTCATGGGCGGCTCGCTCGAGTTGGGAGAACATCGTCCCGCCTGCGGCTCTTGCAATCTGCGCAAGGGCGACCGCACACTGAACGCTCAGCCCTCGGGACTTCGTCCGAGGGAAGCGCAAAGAAAAAGAACGCTGATATAAATCCGCTAACTGCGGCTTATATCAGCGCCCATGGGTGAATACTGGGGCCCAGAACAAAGAGCGTCAACTCCGAAAGGTTGGCTTTCTTTGATCTGGGTTGTGGCCTTCGCGGGGATGAGCGGAATTAAGAGATCAACGATTTCTGTTTACAGCTGGGCCAGCATGTAGTCGGCGGACGAGACCTTGAAGTCGCCGCCCTCTTCCACATTGAGCGTCTGAACCACGCCGTCGTCGACGATCATCGAATAGCGCTGCGAGCGTTTGCCCATACCGAACTTGGAGCCGTCAAGCTCCAGGCCCAGCGCCGTGGTGAAGGCGCCGTTGCCATCGGCCAGCATCGTCACGGCCTCGCCGACCTCCTGTGACTTGCCCCAGGCGCCCATGACGAACACGTCGTTGACGGAGACGCAGGCGATGAGGTCCACGCCCTTGGCCTTGAGGTCGCCCGCGCGGTCCTTGAAGCCCGGCAAATGGCGGGCGCTGCAGGTGGGGGTGAAGGCGCCGGGCACGGCGAACAGGGCGACCTTCTTGCCCTTGAACACGTCGGCCGTGCCGACGGGGGCGGGACCGTCGGCGGTCATGGTCATGAACGTCGCCTCGGGCAGAGTATCGCCAACCTTGATCGTCATCTCTGTATCCTCAAAAATCTTTGCAGGGGATGGGTGATTGCGATGGGACTTAAGGCGCCATAAGGCCTTGGAGCAAGCGATCTTGAAATGAGTGGCCCGCGGCGGTTCGCAAAGCTTGCAACCGAGTGCGGGACCCGCGATTTTGCGAGTCATGACTTTGAACGACGCTGGCGACGATGAGGGAGATTTCCTGCACGGCCGGATGCTGATCGCCATGCCGGGGATCGGCGATCCTCGCTTCGAGCGAGCGGTGATCCTGATTTGCGCCCACAGCGCGGCTTACGCCCTGGGCATCGCCGTCAACAGACCGCTGGAGGGTCTGTCGCTGGGCGAACTGCTGGATCGGCTGGGCGTCAAGCCCAAGACCAATATGGTGGAGCAACCCGTCTTGGCCGGTGGGCCTGTGGAGCGGGAGCGTGGCTTTGTGCTTCACACGTCCGATTTCGCCACCGACGACTCGACCATGACGGTGACGGACGGCGTGTCGCTGACGCCCACGCGGGAGGTGTTGGAGGCCATGGTCGATAGCGACCGGCGACCGCGACAATCGGTATTGGCGCTCGGCTGCGCGCAATGGGGCTCGGGTCAGCTGGAGCGCGAAATCCGTGAAAGCGCGTGGCTCGCCTGCGACGCCGACGAGGACCTGATCTTCGACGACGACCACGATAGCAAATGGACAAGGGCCCTGGCCAAGATCGGCGTGCGCGCCGACATGCTCTCGACGCAGGGGGGAAGAGCCTAATCGCCCGGTCGCACCTGTCCAAACAGGAGATGGTCGCGCCAGACGCCGTTGATCTTCAAATAGCCCTTGGCCCGGCCCTCGCCCTCGAACCCCGCCTTGGTCAGGAGCCGGGAGGAGGCTTGGTTTTCCGGGCAGCAGGCGGCTTCTAGCCGATGCAGGCCCAGGCGGTCGAAGGCGAAGCGGCTCAGGAGTTTGACGGCCGCCAGGGTGTAGCCGCTTCGGGCGTAAGGCTCGCCGATCCAGTAGCCGATCGCCCCGCTTTGGGCGACGCCGCGCAGGATGTTGCGCAGGGTGATGCCGCCGAGCAGCGCATCGTCCTCCTGCCTCAGGGTGAAGAAGGCGTAGCCTAGGCCTAGGTCCTGGTCGCGCTGATACAGGGCCAGGCGGCGGCGAAAGGCGTTGCGGGTAAGGTCGTCCGACGGCCAACTCGGCTCCCAGGGCTGCAGGAAGGCGCGAGACTGCTGTCGCAGCGCCGCCCATTCGGCAAAATCGCTCATTCGCGGCGGGCGCAGGCGGACTCGCTCGCCCTCAAGCGTCAAACCGGGATCGGAGGTCATCCAGTCCAGGACGGACATCGCGCTCAGCCCTCCTTGGACTGCGGGTTAATTGGACTGCAGATCAAACGGCGGCGCGAACATCTGCGATCCCTCTCCGCGCCAATCCATCCGCCCGCTCATTCAGCGGATGGCCAGAATGACCCTTGACCCAGCGCCATGCAACCTCGTGGCGCTGGCGCGCCTCATCCAGGGCTCGCCAGAGGTCTTCGTTTTTAACGGGCGCCTTCGCGGCGGTGCGCCAGCCGCGCGCTTTCCAGCCCGGCAGCCATTCGGTGATACCCTGACGCAGATACTGGCTGTCGGTGTGCAGCTCCACCCGGCAAGGCCGCTTCAGAGCCTCGAGCGCCTTGATAGCCGCCAGGATCTCCATTCGATTGTTTGTGGTGTGGGGTTCGCCGCCCCACAGCTCGCGCTCATGAGGCCCCGACATCAGGATCGCGCCCCAGCCGCCTGGCCCAGGGTTTCCGCTGCAGGCGCCGTCGGTATAGATGACGACCTCAGGCGTCATGGAATAGCGCCGCCAGCGCGGTTCTGGCTTGGGGATCGCGGAAGACGGCGAGCTTGGATGCGTACTCCATCGGGTCCTTTGGCTTGACCAGGGCGCCGGTCGGTGTCGAGGTCCAATCGATGAGCCGGGTCAGAAAGAACCGCATCGCCGCCCCCATCGCCAGCACAGCCATATGAGCCCGTTCGGCAGGCTGTAACGGGCGCACCGCCTGATAGCCCGCCAGAAGAGCGCGAGCGTGATCGGGCTTGAACCGACCGTCGGGATCGAAGCACCAGCTGACCAGGCACACCGCGACGTCATAGGCCAGCGCGTCATTACAGGCGAAGTAGAAATCAATCGCCGCGGCGAAGCGTCCGCGCACGAAGAAGACGTTGTCGGGGAAGAAGTCGGCGTGGATGACCCCGCTGGGCAAGCCGCTTGGCCAGGCTGCGGCCAGCGTTTTCAGGTCGGCGGCGATGACCTGAGCCAGGCCGGACTTGAGGCTATCCGCGCTGGCCTCCTGCCCCTGGAACAGGCCTGCCCAGGTGTGGGCGCCCAGCGCATTCTCGCGCCGCCCTTGGAACCCCTCGCCGGCCAGATGCAGTCGCGCTAGCCCACCGCCCGCCTCGCGGCAGTCGCGCGCAGTCGGGTGGCTGACCGAGACGCCGTTCAGAAAGCTGACGAGGGCCGCGGGTTTACCACCGACGCGTTGAAGCATCTGACCGTACCGATCGGTTTGCGGCGTGGGGCAGGGGAAGCCTCGCCCGGCCAGCCAATGCATCAGATCGAGAAAGAAGGGCAGATCGTCTTCTCGTACCCGCCGCTCATAGAGGGTGAGGATGAACCGCCCGGCCTCGGTCTCCAGGAAGAAATTGGAGTTCTCGACACCCTCGGCGATGCCCTTGAGCGTCAGCGCAGCGCCCAGGCCAAAGCGGCGCAACAGCGGGTCGAGCTCCGCCTCCGTAATGTCCGTATAAACGGCCAAGACCCTAGACTTCGAACAGAGCGCCTCCGTCCACGGATATCAGGCGGGCATATTTTCGGTCAGCACGCGCGGCAGTTTGAACGTCACGGTCTCTTCCGCCGTCACCGCCGTCTCCATCGTCACCTCGAAGCGCGCGTTCAACCAGTCGAGCACCGTCTCCACCAAAATCTCCGGCGCCGACGCCCCGGCCGAGAGGCCGACGGTATTGACGCCGTCGAACCAGAGCGGGTCGACATCGCCGGCGTCGTCGATCAACTTCGCATTGGTCGCGCCCGCGCGGAGCGCCACCTCGACCAGGCGCTGGGAATTGGACGAGGTGCGCGAGCCGACCACCAGCACCAGATCGCATTGGGGGGATATGGCCTTGATCGCCTCTTGCCGGTTGGTGGTGGCGTAGCAGATGTCCTTGCCGTGCGGCCCAAGGATCGCGGGGAACCGAGACCGAAGTGCGGTGACGATCTCCGCCGTATCGTCCATCGACAAAGTCGTCTGGGTCACGAAGGCGAGGTTCTGAGGGTCTTTCGGCTCAAACGACAGCGCGTCCTGAAGAGTCTCGACCAGGGTGATGGCGCCTTTGGGCAGCTGGCCCAAGGTGCCGTCGACCTCGGGATGGCCGGCGTGGCCGACCAGGATCACATGGCGCTCCGCCTCAAAATGACGTTCCGCATCCAGATGCACCTTGGAGACCAGGGGGCAGGTGGCGTCCAGGTAGAACATGTTGCGCTGTCGCGCCTCGGCCGGCGTCGCCTTGGGCACGCCGTGGGCGGAGAAGACCACGGGGCGGTCGTCGGGGCATTCGCTAAGCTCTTCGACGAAGACGGCCCCGAGCTTCTTCAGACGATCGACCACATGATTGTTATGCACGATTTCGTGCTTCACATAAACGGGCGCCCCGTATTTCGCGATCGCGCGTTCGACGATCTGAATGGCGCGATCCACCCCGGCGCAGAAGCCACGGGGGTTGGCGAGCGCGACGGTGAGGCGGCGGCGGGGCGGCGGCATAGCGTTCATGCCGCACAACTTAAGCCGATGTGCGCGCCGACGCCAGCGGGTCGCACCGCCTTTCGTGGGGCTCTGATTGCGGCCAGGTCTATCCGGCGGTATGAGTCCTCAACGTTGGCGCGCGCGACCCCCGCGCGCCCATAGCTTTTCCGCGAGTGGTTCTAATGCGTCGTTTCACCATGCTTGCGCTCGGCTTGGCGCTTTTCGTGTTCGGACCAGTGGCTCACGCCTACGCTCAGTCGTCCGAAAGCCAGGACGATCAGAAGCGTCAGGCGGAGGCGGAGGAAGACGCCAAGAAGAAGCAGAAGGACAAGGAGTGGAACCTGACCCAGGCGCCGCTGCCAAATCCCAAGAGCGCCGGCCCATGCCCGTTCGTGAAGGCGCTCTATGACGCGAGCCGCTATGTCGAACTCAAGGATGGCAAGGAGACGGCTGAGGCCGTCGGCTTTACCGGTGAAATCGAGGGCATTGAGTCGACCTGCGCGTACAAGGGCGACGAGCCGATCAAGGTCTCCATGGCGATCAAGTTCTCCTTTGGCCGCGGCCCCACCGCCGAAGGCTTGAAGAAGGATTATCGTTATTGGGTGGCTGTGACGGTGCGCAACGCCGCCGTGCTGGACAAGGAATATTTCGATGTCCCGGCCGTGTTCGATAAGGGGCAGGATCGCGTCACCTATGTCGATCACATCGCCGATATCGTCATCCCCCGCGGAAAGGCGAGCGTGAATGGGGCGAATTTCGAAGTGTTGGCGGGCTTTGACGTGACTCCGCAAATGGCCGCCTTCAATCGGGACGGCAAGCGTTTCCGAGTCAATGCGGGCGCGCCCGAAACCGAGACGGCCTCGAACGGCGGCTCGTCCGACACAAAATGAGCGATCTGAAGGGGCGGCTCGCGTCCGCCGTCGCGTCCGCCTTCGCCGCCGAAGGGCTGGCGCAGGACTTGGCGCGTGTCACGACGTCGGATCGACCCGATCTGGCGGATTTTCAGAGCAATGGCGCGCTGGCGGCGGCGAAGGCGGCGAAGGCCAATCCGCGGGAGATCGCGGGCAGAATAGCCGCGCGCCTGGCCGACGATCCGCGGCTGGAGCAGGTGGAGGTCGCCGGCCCTGGCTTCATCAATCTGCGCGTGGGCGCCGGCCTCTTGGCCGAGCGGGTGGAGGAGATTGCCGACGACCCTTTGTCCGGCGCGAGCGTCGCCGAGCCGTCGCGTCGGGTCCTGATCGACTACGGCGGCCCCAATGTCGCCAAGCCGATGCACGCCGGGCATATTCGCACGGCGATCATCGGAGAATCTCTGAAGCGTATCTTCCGCTTTCGGGGCGATGAGGTTCTGGGTGACGCCCATTTCGGCGACTGGGGCTTCCAGATGGGGCTCCTGATCGTCGCCGTGGGAGAAGCGGACCCGGCGTCGCCGTTCCTGGCGCCAGGCGACGGTCCGTTCCCGAGCGACAGCCCGGTCACTCTAGAAGATCTGGATCGGATGTATCCGCAAGCCGCGGCGCGCGCCAAGGCGGAGCCGGAGTTTCGCGATCGCGCCCGCAAGGCGACGGCCGAACTCCAGTCCGGCCGCCCAGGCTATCGGGCGCTGTGGCGCCATTTCGTCGCCGTGAGCCGCAGCGCGCTGCAGCGCGAGTTTCAGGCGCTGGGCGTCGAGTTCGATCTTTGGAAGGGAGAGAGCGACGCCGATCCCTTGATCCCCCAAATGGTCGAGGATCTGGCCGCCAAGGGCTTGCTGGTGGAAGATCAAGGCGCCCGGATCGTTCGGGTAACCAAGCCGGGCGACAAGCGCGAGCTGCCGCCGCTTCTGGTGGTCTCGTCCGAAGGCTCGGCCATGTATGGCACCACGGACCTGGCCACCATCTTGGATCGGCGCCAGACGTTCGACCCCGAGCTCATGCTCTATGTGGTGGATCAGCGTCAGGCCGATCACTTCGAGCAAGTGTTCCGCGCCGCCGGTCTTGCCGGCTACGCCGCCGACGGGTCGCTGGAGCATATCGGCTTTGGCACCATGAACGGCCAGGACGGTAAGCCCTTCAAGACCCGTGAGGGCGGCGTGCTGAAGCTGCACGACCTGATCGCTATGACGACCGACAAGGCGCGCGACCGCTTGCACGAGGCGGCGCTGGGCGCTGAATTGTCGCCTGAAGCTTTTGAGGATACGGCCCGCAAGGTGGCTGTCGCGGCGCTGAAGTTCGCCGATCTGTCGAACTATCGCGGCACCAGCTATGTGTTCGACCTCGACCGCTTCAGCAGTTTCGAGGGCAAGACCGGCCCTTATCTGCTCTATCAGGCGGTACGGATCAAAAGCCTGCTGCGCCGGGCCGAGGGCGCCGGCGTCGCGCCCGGTCTCATCGCAGTCGTCGAACCGGCGGAGCGGGAATTGGCCCTGACCTTGGATGCGTTCGACCAGGCCGTGCGCGACGCCTATGACAAGCGCGCCCCGAGCGCGGTCGCCGAACACGCCTATCGCCTGGCCCAGAGCTATTCGAAATTCTACGCCGCCTGTCCCGTCCTCGCGGCCGCCGATATGGCGACGCGCGCCTCGCGCCTTGCCTTAAGCGCGGCGACCCTGAACCAGCTCGAATGCGCCTTGACGCTGCTTGGGATAGAGACGCCGGAACGGATGTAGGCTAGATCGCCAAATTCCAGCATCTACTCTCCCATAGGGGCAAAGGCATGAAGTTCACGCGCTCTCACGAATGGGTCGATCTCCAAGGTGAGGTCGCCAGTATAGGCATCACCGCCTATGCGGCCGAACAGCTGGGCGATGTGGTGTTTGTGGAGACGCCAGAGGTGGGCAAGACCATCGCGACCGGCGATAGTTTCGCCGTCGTTGAAAGCGTCAAAGCCGCTTCCGACGTCTACGCCCCTGTCGCCGGTGAAGTGGTCGAGCCCAACGCGGCCCTGGCCGACACGCCGGAGATCGTCAGCGAAGACCCCGAAGGCGGCGGCTGGCTTGCGAAGATCAAGCTCGCCAACGCCGCCGAGCTCGATGCGCTGATGGATCGTGAGGCCTATGAGGCGTTTCTAGGCACGCTCTGATCCGACGGCGTCCGGTCTCTAGATGTCCCGGCGGCGGAAGGCGGGCGTTTTGCCGCTGCGGCTGGCCAGCCAGCCGGCCACGATCACCAAAACCAGGATCAACAGGCCCACGCCGATCAAGCGGCCAGACAGGTGGATGTTGCTGACTCCGGCTTGCGACTGCACGGAGCCAAGCGGCAAGGACCGGCCGACGGTCAAGAGATCGGCGCTGAGGTCCGCCTTCACCGCACCGACGGCGGCCGAGGTCGGCGTCACCTTCCAGTGGAAGACGGTCGGTTGGTTCAGCAGGAGCGGCTGGGCTTGGGCCTGGTCCGGAAGGATCGTGAAGCCCGTCCCCGTGAGATGCGCGTTGACGTTGATCGATCCCGCCGCATCGGCCAGTCCAACCTTGTCGGCTTCGTCATGGGCCTGCTGAGCGAAGCTCGCGGGCAGGGTGAGGGAGACATCGACGGTGTGGCCGGCTTGGAAACGGTCCGGTGTGGCCACTGCGGCGTCGACGCCGATTAGATTGCTCAACGCCGATTGCAGGCTGTTGTAGCGTTCGGCGTCTGCACCGGCGGGCGCGCCGGTCGAATTCTCGCCGATATTGCTCACCGCATGGCCGGCGCCGGCGGCGGCGAGCGCGGCGGCCGCCTTTGCGGCCTTATGGTCCCCTGCCGTTGAGAGGTGGGGTTTGGTCGCGGTCGCCTCATGGTGGGGGTGTGTCACGGCCGCAGCGGGAGCGGCTGCGACCTCTGTACGAGGGGCGGGCGCCGCGGCCGGGCCGACCACATGCCAGCGACCGTCGTTAGGATGCTGGCGGGCATGACGGTGCGCCGGAACAGACGCCGACTGGCTATTCAACCAATACCGGCCGTGGCGACGATGGCGCTCCGGCTCGGGGGGGTTGGGGACGGGCGTGCTTGCGATCACCCGAGGCGCCATCGTGGGCTCGGGCGCCGGCGCCGTCGCGCCGCACGGGTTGGACGCGCAGGGTGTGTAGGGCGGCGCCGCCTGAGTCGGCGCGCCCATCAGGGGCGTGGGCGGCGGCGGCGCTGGCGGAGCGGCCTGCTCAACGGACGGTGTAGGATAACTTTGTTCTTCGCAGCCGGCCAACGCTGCGGCGCTGCACACGGCCATGGCGGCGATCAGCAGGGACTTGATCGCCGGGGGGGCCGGGCGCCGCGCGTCGCCTGACTTATGGGCGCGTGCGAAATCGGCGTCGTTTCTGGTCAACATCCATCCAACCCCAAGCCAAGGTACCTCTAAAGGCGTGCTTTGAGAGGCCCCGATCGAGACACCGAATTGCGCTCTGCCGCTCAATAGCAAAAACAGGGCCAGACAGTGCGATCAATGCGACTCATCTTTCAGGCGTACGCGGGCGGGGCTTGGCGGCCTCATAGAGGGCGATTGCGGTGGCCGTGGCGACATTCAAGCTTTCGAATCCGCCCGGCATTGGGATTTTCGCCAGAACGTCGCAGTGTTCCGAAACGAGACGTCGTAGGCCTTCGCCTTCCGATCCCATGACGAGCACGACCGGCCCCCCGTCGAACGCCGCGTCCAGCGGGGTGGGGGCCTCCGCGTCCAGGCCGATGGCGCGCCAGCCGAGGTCGGCCAGCTCATCTAGCGCGCGCGACAGATTGACGACGCGCACGCAGGGCACCTTGTCCACGGCGCCGGCGGCGGCTTTGGCCAGCGCCCCCGACAGCGGCGGCGCCCGGCGCGCCTGCAGGATCACCGCCCGCGCCCCAAAAGCGGCGGCCGAGCGGAAGACTGCGCCGACGTTCTGAGGATCGGCCACCTGATCCAGTAAGACGATCAAACCCTCAGCCGGCGTGGCGACGGTTTGGAGATCGGCCGCCTCCGGCGGGTCGGCCAGCAGCGCCAGCCCTTGGTGCACCGCGCCCGATGGGACCAACCGGTCGATCTGCGCCGGCTCCAGCACCTCGACCCGCAGCGCTTGGCCAGCTTGGGTCATCTCTTCGACAGGAAGGTTGTCGGCCTTGCCGGGCGCTGCGACCAAGCGGCGCAAGCCCGTGCGGGCTGGATTGCAAAGCGCCGCCTCGACCGCGTGACGGCCCCAAATCCACTCGGCGTCAGGCCTATCAGGGTCTCTGGTCGTGGGCGTTCGGCCGGATTTGCCGCGGTCGCGCGGTCCTCCACCGCTTCGAAAATGAGGGGGACGCCGGTCGTTGCGTTCGCCATGAGAGGCCACTATAAGACGCGCTCCGTTTTGGGGCCCGACGGCCTTTCGGTGTGAACTCCGCTCTATAGAGAGGTCGGGGTACAGACGGGAGGGTTTTGTTGAGCTCCGATCCGCGTGTGGGGGAATGTCCCGAGCGGCAAAGGGGGCGGACTGTAAATCCGCTGGCTAAGCCTTCGTAGGTTCGAGTCCTACTTCCCCCACCATGCGCAGATCGACGCCTGAGCGTGCACCGCGCGCCAGAAGGCGCCCGGAACGTAAGCGGTGCTCCGCAAGACCTGCGGGCGGGTATAGCACAAAGGTAGTGCAGCAGCCTTCCAAGCTGAGGATGTCGGTTCGAGTCCGTCTACCCGCTCCAAGCGTTTTCAAGGGCGCCAAGCCGTCCAGGCCAAATACGCCAACCTATCTAGCCGCCCTGCAGACACCTGCGACCCCGACAGACGCGGCGATTGACATGCCGTCAGAAGCCATCAGAGTTGCAAAAAAATTAACACGGGGATGGACTTGGTATGCTGTGGGCTCGGGGGAAGGTGGGCGAGCGGACCGTCTTTGGGACCGTTTCGGAAGACATCTTTCACGTTCACGATGGGGATATGTTCCAGGGCGCCACGGCCACAGGCGAGGCGGTCCCCACGGCGGCTTTGACTTGGCTGACGCCATGCCAGCCCAGCAAGATGCTGGCCTTATGGAATAATTTTCATCAGGCGGCGGAGAAGAACAGCTGGGCCGTTCCTGTCGAGCCGCTGTATTTCGCCAAATCCCCCTCGTCGTTCTCAGCGCATCTTGCGCCGATCCTTGCGCCAAAGGCGTATGACGGCCGTGTTGTCTATGAAGGCGAACTTGGGATCGTTATCGGTCGCGCGATCTCGAACGCCTCGGCGGCGGAGGCTGAAGCCGCGATCTTTGGCTATACCTGCGTCAACGACGTCACCGCCGTCGAGTTGATCGGACGCGACGCCAGCTTCGCCCAGTGGACCCGCGCCAAGAGCTTCGACACCTTCGGCGTTTTCGGCCCCACGATCGCGACCGATGTCGATCCCTTGGCGCTCCATCTGCGCACCTTGGTCAATGGCCGGGAGCGGCAGAACTACGCCTTGGCCGATATGATCTTCAAGCCGGCCGATCTGGTGCATCTGATCTCTCGGGACACGACGCTCTTTCCGGGCGACGTCATCGCCTGCGGCACGTCGCTAGGCGTCTTGCCGATGAAACCGGGAACCGTCGTCGAGGTCGAGATCGACGGTGTCGGCCGCCTTCGCAACACCTATCGGTAGGATATCGATCATGACGTTCGCCGTCGTCGGGGCCGGATCGATTGGGGGGTATCTGGGCGCACGCCTGGCGCTGGCAGGGGAGGACGTCACCTTTGTCGCGCGGGGCGCCAACCTGGAGGCGATCCGGAAGAACGGGTTCAAGCTGATCGAAGAGGACGGGACGGAGCGCGTTGCTTCGGGGGTAAAGGCGGCGCCGATCGGCGACTGCGGTCCTCATGACGTCGTGCTCCTGGCCGTCAAGGCGCATCAGGTCGGCGCGCTCGCCAAGGATTTGGCGGGGCTGATCGGACCGGACACCACGCTGGTCACCCTTCAGAACGGGATCCCCTGGTGGTACTTCTACAAGCTCTCCGGCCCCTATGAAGATCGCCCCGTGCAGGCCGCGGACCCGGACGGCGCGATTGCGCAAAACATCGATAGCGCCCGAATTATCGGAACCGTAGTCTATCCTGCATCGGAGCTTGTCGCGCCTGGCGTCGTCAAGGTGGTGGAGGGCAATCGCTTTACGCTGGGCGAACCCGACGGGACGAAGTCGCCGCGCATTCAAGCGCTCTCCGAGGCTTTGACCCGCGCTGGCTTCAAGGCGCCGATCTCGACGGACCTGAGGTCCGAAATCTGGCTGAAGCTCTGGGGCAATGTGGTGTTCAACCCCGTCAGTGCGCTCAGCCACGCGACGCTCGCCGGCATCTGTGGGTTCGAGCCGACCCGGGCGCTGGCGGCGGCCATGATGGCGGAAACCCAGGCGGTCGCGGAAAAGCTCGGCGTGCGCATCCGGATCGGCATCGATAAGCGCATCGCCGGCGCCGCGGCGGTGGGCGAACACAAGACCTCCATGCTTCAGGATGTGGAAGCGGGGCGGCCTTTGGAGTTGGCGGCGCTGATGGGCTCTGTTGTGGAAATGGCGCGTTTGACCGAAACGCCGACGCCCCATGTTGACGCCGTCTACGCCGTGGCTAGTCTACTTGCTAAGACCCTTATCGATACTCAAGGACGACTGATCGTTACGACATAACCTAAGCTCCAAAACCCGGCCAATATAATAACAGAGCGAACAGCTCGGGAGGAAACATGGCCTTTAATTCAGCTAACGACGCTCAACCGAACAAGAGCGCGATGCGATGGGGTCAGCTTCTGATCGCCATCCTGTGCATGTCCATGATTGCAAACTTGCAATATGGCTGGACTCTTTTCGTCAATCCAATCCATGACAAATATCATTGGTCAAAGGCGAGTATTCAGGTCGCCTTTACAATTTTCGTTCTGGCGGAGACTTGGCTGGTCCCGTTAGAAGGCTACCTGGTGGACCGGTTGGGGCCGCGACCCGTGGTCTTGGCGAGCGGGCTGCTGGTCGGTTTGTCTTGGGCGATCGACGCCCAGGCCCATTCGCTTATCATGCTCTATGTCGCCGCCGCCCTAGGCGGAATCGGGGCCGGAGGCGTCTACGGCACGTGTGTCGGCAACGCGCTGAAATGGTTTCCGGATCGTCGCGGGCTTGCGGCGGGCCTCACCGCCATGGGTTTTGGCGCAGGGTCCGCCCTGACGATTGTGCCCATCGCCGCCATGATCAAGGCGAGCGGCTATCAGGCGACGTTCCTCTATTTCGGGATCGGGCAGGGGGTGGCGCTCTTGGCCCTGGCCTGCTTCCTGATCAAGCCGCCTTTGGACAAGATCGCCGGTTGGGGACCCTTTCCGACGCCCTATCCGAACCGGGCTGTGGGTCGAGATTATACGCCGCTCCAAATGCTTTCGACCCCGACGTTCTGGGTGATGTACGCCATGTTCGTCATGATGGCGTCTGGCGGACTGATGGCGACGGCGCAGCTTGCGCCCATCGCCGAGGACTTTCACGTCGCGAAAGTTCCCGTCTCTTTACTCGGCTTCACCTTGCCCGCCCTCACTTTCGCGCTGTCCCTCGACCGGACTTTGAATGGGGTGACGCGACCGTTCTTCGGATGGGTGTCCGACAGAATTGGCCGGGAAATGACCATGTTTGTCGCCTTTGGCTTGGAGGGCTTAGGCATTATCCTCTTGAGCCAATTAGGGCGCGATCCGGTCGCGTTTGTCGTCCTGACAGGCGTCGTCTTCTTTGCTTGGGGTGAGATCTACAGCCTTTTCCCCGCGACCTGCGGCGATTCGTTTGGCGTCAAATTCGCCACGACCAATGCCGGCCTTCTCTACACCGCCAAGGGCACGGCGGCGCTGCTCGTGCCCATATCCAGCCTCCTGGCGGCGTCTGGCGGTTGGACCATGGTGTTTTGGGCCGCCGCCCTATTGAACCTGGCGTCCGCGGCTATGGCGTTGCTGGTGTTAAAACCCTTGAGGACTCGACTGCGGCTGGGTTTGGCGAGGACCGAGCTATCGGTCGTTGCAGGTGTGGCCGCGCCGTCTGCGGAAACCACTTAGGATGACAATGATGTCCAAGGCCCTGACCCTGCTGGACTTGCTCGCAGCAGGCGAAGACGATGCGACAGCTATCGCTGCGCCCTCCACGTCGCCGCTCTCCTTTCACGATTTGCGACAGCTGGTGCATACCGTGGGCGAACAGCTGCGGGCGCTGGGCGTTACGCCGCAGGATCGCATCGCCATCGTTCTCCCGAACGGGCCGGAGATGGCGACGGCTTTTATCGCGGTAGCCTCGGCGGCGGCCTCAGCCCCGCTCAATCCTGCCTATAAGGCCGAGGAGTTTGAGTTCTATCTATCCGATCTTAGCGCCAAGGCCCTCATCGTCGAGGCGGGAAGCACATCGCCCGTGATGTCGGTGGCCGAGAAGCTTGGAATGGATGTGATCGTCCTTCGCCCAACGCCCGAGGCGGGCGCGGGTAGCTTCGTCTTGGACACGGGCGGCCTATCGACCTTGAGCGAAGGGCGGACGCGTCCGGTGCGGAGCGAGGACGTGGCGCTCGTCCTGCATACCTCGGGCACGACCTCGCGCCCCAAGATTGTGCCGCTGTCGCAGCGCAATGTCTGCGCTTCGGCTGAGAATATCCGCACCAGCCTCGCCTTGACCGACGCCGATCGCGGTCTGAACGTTATGCCGCTGTTCCATATCCACGGCCTGATCGCGGCGGTTCTGGCGCCCCTATCCGCCGGGGGCGCGGTCTTTTGCACGCCGGGCTTCAATGCGCTGAAGTTCTTCGGCTGGATGGAGGAGGCGGCGCCCACCTGGTACACGGCTGTGCCCACCATGCATCAGGCGATCCTGACGCGCGCCCGAAACAATGCTGAGGTCATCAAAGCCCACCCCTTGCGCTTCATCCGTTCCTCCTCGTCCTCTCTGCCGCCCCAGGTCTTGGCGGAGTTGGAGGCGACCTTCGGCGCGCCGGTGGCGGAGGCCTATGGCATGACCGAGGCGGCGCACCAGATGGCGTGCAATCCTCTGCCGCCCGGCGTCCGCAAGCCGGGAACGGTGGGTCTGCCCGCCGGCCCTGAGGTCGCGATCATGGATGAGGCGGGGACACTGCAACCGCGCGGCGCCGTGGGCGAGCTTGTCATCCGTGGCGACAATGTGACGACGGGCTATGAGAACAACCCCAAGGCCAATGGCGAAGCCTTTACGGCGGGCTGGTTTCGCACCGGCGATCAGGGTGTGATCGATCCGGACGGATTCATCACCATTACGGGGCGGTTGAAAGAAATCATCAGTCGTGGCGGCGAGAAGATCTCACCGCGCGAGGTCGATGAAATCTTGATGGATCACCCCGCAGTGCAGCAGGTTGTGACGTTTGGCATCCCCCACGACAAATGGGGCGAGGAGGTGGGGGCCGTCGTTGTACTGCGAGACGGGGCGGCCGCCACCGAGCGCGACCTCCGCGATTTCGTCGGCGCCCGCGCGGCGGACTTCAAGGTTCCCCGAAAGATCCTCTTTATGGATGAGATCCCAAAGGGCGCTACCGGCAAGCTGCAGCGGATCGGCCTGGCGCAGAAACTGGGGCTAGGAACCGGCGCTTAAGTCGGCGCCTCGACGCGTTCCAGCCACGCTTCGCGCCAGAACAACGGGTTCTTGCGGGGGCAGGCCTTGTTGCACAGCCCTTCGCAATAGACCTGATCGAGGACCACCGTCCGGTCGAGGCTCACCATCTTGCCCTTTCGTTCGTCGATGATGCGTTCGACCACTTGGGCGACGCGATGCACGCTGCCGATATAGCGCGTCATTTCCGGCTCGAAGGTCAGCCCGCGGTTGCGCGACCTGGGGTCCAGGGCGGCTCGCACTTCCTCTTGCGATTTGACCCTCACCCAGTCGCCGACTGTTAGCCCCAGCTCACCCTTCGACGCCTTCACCGTTGCGCCGACGATCAAGCCAAGCTCCGCCAGCCCCACCGCCGTGCGTAGGCGGTTGACGATGGCGCGGACGACGATCCTTGCGAGGCCCGACGCGCGCATGTCGCCGTCTTGGACCTCCCGCATCAACTGTTCGATGTGCAGATTGGGCAGGGTGTGGGTGGCGGCTTCGAGCTGGGTCGACTGGCAGGTGTAGGCGTCGCCGATCCGGGTCCGGAAGGCGGCGAGCCGCTTGATCGCATCCGCCTCGGCGATGGGATCGATTTTGACCGCCTGACCTGCTGGCCGCAGCCAAGCCGCTTTCCAGAAGATCATGCAGCCGCGCTGGCAGCCGTCATGCATCGCGCCGTCGCATCGCGCCGCCTCCAGCGCCCCCGACTCCAGCGCCACAGCGTCGTCTAGTCGGCGCAGGCCGGGTCCCTCCACGCAGGTTCGCTGGATCCGCCGTGCGACCTGCATTTCGCGGCCGATATAGGCGATCATTTCGGGCATGAAGGGCATGGCGTCTAGCCGACCGTCGGCGTCCAGCGTGGCGAGGATTTCCTGGGCCGAGCGCACAACAACGCGCTCGCCGTGGGTCGGCAGAGCTGGCGGGGCTGGGGGCTGGACGCGCTGTAAGCGTCCTAGAGTTTCCGCAAAAGCGGCCCCGGTTTTGCGGCCAGAAAATGCTCTAAGTATAGGTGTTAGCGCGCTTTTTATCTGCGCCGATCGAGGCGACCGGCGCAGAAAGGGCTCCAGCGCTAGCTTCGCCAGCCGACGCAGCCTCCAGTATGCTGATCGTTTCGTCGCCACGAGTCGCCCGTTCATGGAACGTTTGTGCGCGTCTTGGTCGAGCGCTGTCAGCTCGGGCTCGGCGTAGAAGGCGGCGATCCGCGCGGCGTCGAAGCGGTTGGCTTCGAACCAGGCGGGGAGGTGTGTAGCCGTCAAAAGCTTTGCGTCTTGCAGGATGCGCGACACGCCGGTTCCCGAGGCGGGACAGGAGGTTCGCCGGGCGTCGCCGACCAGCACCACCCCATCGCGGGCCGGTCGCTCGACGGCGTAGAGGTCGACGATCCGAAGCTGTACAGGGCTGACCGGCCGCGCCCCCTCCAGTTTTTCGGCCAAGCTCGGCAGAGCGCGAAACAGCTCCCCCATGGGATCGCTGCGAAACCGCGCCACGCGCTCGCTCATGGGGGCGTCGTATAGGAAGAGGTTCATCCGCACCGCCGACCCAAAGGGAAAGAAGCTGGCGTAGCCCACGCCATCGCCTAGCCGCTCCCCCGGCTGGACCAAGCCGAGCAGAGCCTCGCGGCGAGCGGCGGGCGCCTCAAGGGTCAGCCCGATACTGACCGAGTGGGCCGGCGACAGCACCCGGCGGGTCAGGCCTAGATCGGACCGAAGGCGCTCGCCCAGGCCCGTCGCCAGCACCACCAGCTTGGCTGCCAAGGTGCGGCCGTCGCTGAGCGTCACCAGGCTGCGGTCCGGCGAAGGCGCGATGGATATCGCCTTGCCGCCGATCCGGGTCACAGCGGCTGGCCAAAGCGCGCGCAGACCATTGACGATATCGCCATAAGCGAAGCCGCGCCGCGTGAGCTCCAGCGGATCGGCGCCGGGCGCCAGGCCAAAGGCTTCGCCCACACCCAGGTCCGCGATCCATTGCGCCTGACCGAGCGACAGCTTCTCGCAACGAAAGTCGCCTGGGTGAGTCGTGTGGGGATCGATCACCAGGGTCGAGCGGCCTTGGCGCGCCACAAGCAGCGCAATCAGCACGCCGGCGAAGCCTGCGCCGACGACGATCACGTCCGCGTCGAAGCGATTGATGGCGCTGTCGGCGTCGATCTCCGCAAAGCCCACAGTCTGGCTTTGGGCGATCCATGGCTCAAATTTGGTCGTTACCGACACCACTTTGACACGGTCTCCGCTTCGTTGGAGGCCGTGCAGCAAGAAGCGCGCCGAGGCGCCTCTTCAAATTGGGACGAAGGTCGGGACTACCGATGCTTGTGCGGTGACGATCATGTCGATGAAGATGTCGCCGCCGCGGCTTCATGAACGCTTGGCAGTCGTTCAATTCGCTGGCGCACGCCTGCGGCGACGGCCTCGGCAATTTTATCCGGAAAGCCTGTTGGTAAGTCCGCCAGCGTTCGATCGAGCGCGGCGGGCGCGTTTTGGTACAGCTCCTCGATTACGCCGACCGCGGCCTTGCGCCCCATGCCGCCCTTGACCGCGCTTTCGACGAAGTGGCGCGGGACGACGGTCTTGACGACGTAATGCCGATTATGACCGACCCCCATCGCCAGCTTCATCTGGTTGTGACGGAGCTGATGAGCGGCAAGGCTCGGTTCTGCCGAGACGATGTCGTACAGCGGCGTGAGGCGATAGCCGCCGCCGGGCGATAGGAAGACGCTGAAATTCTTGGCGTGTCCGTCGGTCGCGCTAAGCAGCCAGAAAACGATGTTGGCTTTCAGGAACAGACGCTGATCGGAGGCCGCCATGTCGCTGCCGCTGAGTAGCTTGAGGATAACTGAAATGCCGGGTCCGCCGTCCGTCTCATACTTGCGCGTCCATGGGACCGAGAGCGCCTGACAGCAATCCTCTTGCGGCACACGGATCAGGCGACGGTCGACTGTCGTTAACCGGTCAAATCGTTCGACGATCAGAACGCTCTTGTCGCCAAAACGCGCGATCTCGACGTCGGCTGTCGGCACGCCGAAGGCGGCCATGAGCTTGAGGCAGAGATATTCGTTCTCGACAGAGTTCGAGAGATCGAGGCCGTTGGGCAACTGGCCGATCTGCGGCTTGAATATGTGGGTCGTGGGGGTCGCGCCGGTCGGACGCAACCATTGGCCGTCCCACCGCAGGAAGGCGGTCTTTTCCTGCGCGCCGGCGATGGAGATGCGGAAATCGTCGTCGCGCGCGAGCCCGAGCGGATTGCGGGCCAGATTGCCGAGGATATAGGCGATCTCATCCTCGCTGACGGGATGACCATCAATGCCGCCCGCCGTGGGCGGCTCAACCTCGTCAGGGAGGAACTGTAAGGCCCCGACGCAGTCGCGCCCTAGCGCGGCGAGGAGGCTGTAGGCATCTACGCCGCCGGCCCCTACGCGCTCGGCAACCTGCCGGCGCAGCCTGTCATTGTCGGGGAGCAGATTATCGAAGACGTTGGAGACTGGGGCGCCGATATAGCGTTCTTCACGCAATGGCAGGGAAAGCGATATCGGCAGGGTGTGCGCCCAGCCGAGCCAATCCGGATCGTAGCGAAAGTCGATGGCCCCGCTCGACTCGCGGGTTAGCGAGCCGACGCGGCGGCTATTGAGAAACACATTGAGATGGCGCACTGGGCGCGCCATCAGAAAATATCTCCAAGATCGGCGGAGCTGTTTTTGCCTCGCGGCCGGACCTGAAGTTCGAGATCGAGCGCCGCGAGAACGGCGAGCAGGGTCTCAAGCGTCGCGCCGTCACCCGATTCCAGATTGGAGATCGTGGCCTGACGTTTGTTGATCAGCGCGCCTAAGTCGCCTTGGGTCAGGCCACGTTTTTTGCGATATCGGCGCAGGGCGGCGCCGAGCTGTTCGGGGGTACGTGATGTTTGGTCCATGGTTTACCTCATGGACAAATATACGCTTTTGCGAATAAAAATGCAATATACTATTTTGCGTATATTTTGACTTTATGCGCAAATTCGTATAAAAATAAATTACGCTGAAAAGCGTGTAACCTGAGGGGCGAGCGTCGGCCACCCATTCGGGCGTAGTCCCCGATCGCTTCGCGATAGGGGAGATGAAACACGACGCACGACGCATCTTCCAGTTCTTGCGGGTGATAAAGCAAGGCCGACCCCGATACTGAGCTTGACCGCTATGAGCGCCAGCGCCGCACGGTGATGCAGGCGTTCGTCCAGGCCCAGACCATGCGCAACAAACGCTCGTTAGAGCACGATGCGATTAGATGGACCCATCTAATCGTTGAATCATGCTCTATCTTCAAAAGCTTAGAGCGCGTTTCGTCCGAAAACCGGTTCCCACTTTTCGGAACGCGCTCTAGAGGCCGGCGCGCAAGCCGCCCAGGGCGAGGCTCAGGCTCAGCTCGCCGCCGTCATCGCAGACCCCGACAAACGGCGAGACTCCATCTTGAGCCAGGCCATGATCAAAAGCCGGGACCGTGAGGCGAGCATCGCCTGACACGCCGGTACACTTTCGATGGCGGGAACCGGCGTCTCGATCAGGCCTCCGCGGCGATGCGCACTAGCGATTTGCCGAAGTTCGCACCCGTCAATACCCGGGCCAGCGATCCCGGCGCCTCTTCCAGCCCCTCCGACACATCCTCTTCGTAAACGAAGGCGCCCTTGCCGATCCGGTCGGCGATCAGGCGTTCATAGTGGGGCATCAGGTCGAAGTGATTGAACACGCGCAGGCCGGAGACGGTCAGCTGTTTCTGGGCGATGACGCCCCAGTTCGGTCCGGGCGGCGAGACCGCCTTATTATACTGATCGATCAGCCCCGAAATGACGATCCGTCCGTTTCGGGCCATCAGCGGCAGAACCGTATTCAGCACCTCTCCGCCCACATGCTCCATATTGATATCGATCCCCCGCGGGCAAGCGGCGGCGAGGTCGGCTGCGAAGCTGTTGGATTTGTAGGAGACGCAGGCGTCGAACCGCGCTTTCTCCACAACCCAGGCGACCTTCTGCGCAGACCCCGCAATGCCGACCGCGCGAAGCCCCATCAGCATCGCCAATTGTCCGGCCGTCGCGCCGACGCATCCGGCCGCGGATGACACAAGGAAGGTTTCACCTGGCGACGTCTTGGCGTGGATCATGAGGGCCGAATAGGCCGTCAGCCCAGGAATCCCCGCCACACCCAACGCCGTGGAGAGCGGAAGCTTGCCGGGTCCGAACAGCTCGTCGGGCAAGAGCCGCGCGTCGCGACCGCTCACGACGACATAATCCTGCATCCCACCTAGAAGCGTCGTGACATAGCGGCCGACGGGAACCAGGGGATCGCGGCTCTCCACCACCCGCCCTAGCGTCACGCCCATCATCACGTCGCCGGGATGACAGAACGTGGTCCCGACAAACCGCGGCCCGAGCGAATGGCGATAGTAGGGATCGATCGAGAGCCAAAGGTTGCGGATGAGAACCTCGGCGTCGCCAGGAACCGGGCGGGGCGCCTCGACGATCTCGAAATTCTCCGACTGCGGCAGGCCATCGGGCCAGGACTTTACGCGCAACTGCCGGTTCGTCGTCGCCATCGCTATTTCCCCAATTCCCAGAGGGCGCCCGTTGCGGTCAATGGCGCCCAATCCGAGGCGCTCCAAGCGCGGCTGTTCGCCTGTCCGAGGAGCGACGAGGACGGTGACGTGCGCGAGACCGGCTGTGGCGTCTGGGCGCAATGGCGTTGAGTGGGAAATTAGCCCATCGGCGATAGATCGGATCATGAAAGGTCGCCCGCGGATGAGATATTGGATGGCAGCCGGGTTTTGCATCGCGCTGATCTTGTGCGGGCCGATCCAGGCGAAGGCGCAACAAGCGCCGCTGGGCGCCTGGGTATTTGAGCCGACGCAAAAGTTTCCCGAGTTCACGAAAATGGTCGTTCAGCGTCACGACGGCCAACTCAGCGGGGTGATTACCTCACAGTGGTATGGCGACCTGCCCATGCTGCGCTTGCGGATCGATCGCGACCGTCTGATCTTCCAGATCTACAATGGCAATCCGCGGCTTACGCCCCATGACCTGACTGCCCGTATCGAGGGGAACCGTCTCGTTCTGACCGGTCGGCTGTGGGATGACGACCTAGATGCGACGGCCCATCCCGGAACACCGTCGGAGCTCTCAGCACTCCGCTTTCCCACATATCCCCTGCCGCCGCTTCGCCCCGTGCCGGATAACGGCCTCGCGCGCACGCCGCCGATAGGCTGGAGCAGTTGGAACAAGTTCGGCGAAGAGATCGACGACAAGACGGTGCGCCAAATCGCCGACGCGTTGGTGAAGACCGGCCTGCGCGATGCGGGTTATATCTATGTCAACATCGACGACGGCTGGCAGGGCGCGCGGGACGCCAATGGCGTGTTGCAGCCCAACGCCAAGTTTCCCGACATGAAGGCGCTGGCCGACTATGTCCACGCGCGCGGTCTGAGACTTGGCCTTTACAGTTCGCCTGGGCCCAAATCCTGCGCCGGTTATCCCGGTAGCTACGGCCACGTCGAGCAGGACGCGCGCACCTGGGCGGCCTGGGGCGTCGACTATCTGAAATACGATCTCTGCTCCGGCGAGGCCTTCTATCACACCGCCGAAACGGTTCAGGCGGTTTACCAGCAGATGGGCGAGGCCCTGCAGGCCACGGGGCGGCCGATTCTCTACAGCCTATGTGAATACGGTCGGTTCGATGTGGGCAGCTGGGGGCGACGGGTCGGCGGCAATCTGTGGCGCACGACGGGCGATATCACCGACGACTACGCCAGAATGGCCACCATCGGCTTCGATAAGAACGGGGCGCCCCACAATGGCGGACCCGGCGGCTGGAACGATCCGGATATGCTGGAGGTCGGCAACGGCGGCATGACCCTGGAGGAGTACCGGACCCATATAAGCCTTTGGGTCTTGATGGCCGCGCCGCTTTTGCTCGGCGACGACGTTCGCCATGTCCAGCCCGATATCTTGTCGCTGCTCACCAATCGCGATGCGATCGCCATCGATCAGGACCGGCTCGGCCGCCAGGGCTTGCCCCTTCGCCGCCTGGGCGATGTCGAAATCTGGTCGCGTCCCTTGGCGGACGGCGCCCTTGCCATCGGTGTTTTCAACCGCAGCGCGCGTGCGACGACGGTGAGCCTAGACTGGGCGGACCTGGGTCTCAAATACCCCCGACGTCTTCGCGACGTTTGGCGAGCGGTCGATCTGGACCCGGCTCAGGACAAGCTGACGCGCGAGATTCCCGCCCATGGCGTGGCGCTCTTGCGGCTAGACAGTATGACGCCCTGACATGGCGCTCGAATATCGGATCCAGCGCTGGGCTCAGAAGGCCGTCCGTCTGGCCTAAGGCCTGGATCGAGGCGGCGAGCGCTTGATCGGCGGCGATCTCGGCGGCCGACCAGCCGGCGTAGGGGGGCAGGGCAGGGACGGCGGCCACGGTCAGGCCGCTGCGGAGCGCGGGGAGGCGAGCTCGGTCCGGAGCGTGCGCCAGGTCCACAGGATCGCGACCGCGTAGCGGCCGTCCCAGTCGTCTGGCGACGCAGCGTATTGGGGCCAGGCGTCGGGAAAGCTCGCGACGATGTCCGCCGCCCGTCGGAGCAACGTCTCATGGGGCGCATCACGGCTGGCCGCCAAGAAATCGCGTCGGATCGCGTCCGCGGCATCTGCGACCCGCCGAAGGTGGGTTTCGCCATTTTCCAAGCCCATTGGACGGTCTCTCCAGCTCAACACGGGCAAATATATAACGGAAAACCGTGATATGTAAATACATAAAACGGAAAACCGTCATTTCGTGGCGCGGCGGTTACGTTTGATTGTCCTGGCCGCAGCCAAAACCGCCTTCGGTTACGTCAAATTCGGACGTAAGCAGCGCCCTCTCCCGTTGACGCCGTCCGTTCTGCACGGGATCAGGGCGTTAACACTTTGCGGGAGGGCGGCATCTGTGGCGGGCGTGACGGTATTTTGCGTTCAACCCTTCTGGAGGCGAGGGCGGGACCTAGTGCAAGGCGATCTGCGCCACTTCCGGTCGGAAACCCTGGCGCGCAACGCGGGAGCCGTCGCCAGCCATCACGCGGTCGGCGTGGTCGTCTACCAGCTGCGGGGCGAGCCCGAGTTCGACACCTGGTCGGAGCCCAAGATCATCGCTCGTTACGGTATAACGCCGGAGCCGATCGAGGCCGCTTGACTGCGGCCGGCTGAACCGCAGCCATTGGGCTTCAGTGCGCGTCTGGCGGCGTCGCGGCGCCTTGGGGCGCGGGGCGACAGAAGGGAACCATGACCAGGGCGGCGATGAACAGCCACGCCATCAGGCGAAAGGTCTCGTCGAAGGCGGAGGTGAGGGCGGAGCGTCCCACAAGCCGCGCCATCACGCCTTGGGCGGCCAGCAGGGCTTGGGCGGGGTCTCCCCCTCGGGCCAGCGCGATCCGGGTCGCCAGGGCGGCGACGACGTCTGGCCCATGGCGTCCTGCGCGGCCCAGGCTCTCGCTCATCCGGGCCGCCTGGATGCGGCTATTGTCCTGGAGCCAGGTGTTGACCACGGCGATGCCGATGGCCCCGCCCAGGTTGCGCATCAGGTTGAACAGGGCCGAGGCGTATCGCAACTCGGTCATGGCGAAGCCGCCTAGCGCCATACCGACGCTTGGGACGATGCACAGCATCACGGAAAAGCCGCGCAACAATTGGGGCGCCAGCCACTGCCCAAATCCCCATTGCGGGGTGACGTAGGAGGCGAGCCACAGGCTGGCGGCGAACAGCAACAGCCCGACCGTAATCACCCGGCGCGGATCCGCCCTTTGCGACAGGCGCGCCGCGATGACGGTCGAGAGGACCTGGGTGATCCCGACGACGAAGACGGTCAGGCCGATTTGCAGGCTGTCGTAGCCCCGCACCCGCCCGAGAAAGACGGGCGTCAGATATGTCGAGGAATAGACGCCAAAGCCGATCACCAGGTTGAAGATACAGGCAAACGTGAAGGTCGGCTTTCGAAACGGCGATAGTTTGACGACGGGGCCGCCGGAGTTGAAGGAGCGCTCCAGGAAGAGGCCAAACGCGACGACCGCTACCCAGGCGACGGCCAGGATTTTCGGGTCGCCGAACCAGTCGTTCTTGGGGCCTTCCTCCAGCACATATTCCAGGCCGCCTAGAAACACCGCCATGGAGGCGAGGTGGGCGTAGTCGATTTTCTTCAGCATCGACAGCTTTGGCCGATCCACGCGGATCAGGGCGGCGGCCAGGATCGTCACGATGACGCCCGGCGCGATATTGACGTAGAAGATCGAACGCCAACCCACCGCATCGGTCAGCCAGCCGCCGACGGTGGGGCCAAGTGTGGGCGCGAGCACCGACACCATGCCCAGAATCGCCGGGATCATCGCCCGCTGGGGCCCTGAAAATAGGGCATAGCCCGTGGCGAACACCGTGGGCACCATGGCGCCGCCGACAAAACCCTGCACCACCCGAAACAGCACCATGGACTGGATGTCCCACGCCAGGCCGCAAAGGGCGCTGGCCAGGGTGAAGAGGGCGGCCGACAGGGTGAAGAGCCAGCGGGTCGAGAGCGCCTGGGCCAGGAAGGCGGAGAAGGGGATCATCACCAGTTCCGACATCAGATAGCCGGTTTGCACCCAACTGATCTCGTCTGGGCCGGCCGATAGGCCCGCCTGCACCTCGTTCAGCGAGGCCGCCACGATCTGGATGTCGATCAAGGCCATGAACTGGCCAAACGCCATGACGCCGAAGATCAGGTATTTGCGCGCGATCGGCAGATCGCCGGGCTCCGTCTGCGGTCCGACGTCGCCGAACAGTTTCGCGGCAAACGCGACCGCCGTTTTCACTGCGCTTCCAACCATCGCTTTCCCGCCTCTTGCCAACCCGAACACTGTTATATTATGATCATCATATAAAGTGAGACGCAAGCGATGCGCTACGATGGCGATCACAAGCAGAAGACCCGGGAGCGGGTGCTGAAGGAGGCCGCCAAGGCGATCCGGGCCGAGGGACCGCATCGGATCGCGGTGGCCGGCGTGATGGCGAAGGCCGGGCTGACCCACGGCGGCTTCTACGCCCATTTCGGGTCCAAGGACGATCTGGTGGCCGCGGCGATCGACACCATGTTCGGCGAAGCTCGGAACCGATTTGGCCGCGAGACGGCGGAGTCGGGCGGACCGGTTAGCCCTAAAGACAAGCTGAGCAGATATATCGACTTTTACCTGTCCGCCGCCCATCGCGATGCGCGCACCACGGGCTGCCCTTTGCCAGCGCTGGCGGCTGATCTGCCCCGTCTGGCCCCGGCGTCGCGCGAGCGATACGGCCAGGGCGTCGCCGCGTTGACGGCGCTGATCGCGGACGTGCTGGGCGCTATGGGGCGGGCTGAGCCCCAAGCCCTGGCCGTCTCTGCGCTGAGCGAAATGGTCGGCGCCCTGTCCCTGGCGCGGGCGGTGGCCGATCCGGACCAATCCGATCTCATCCTCGACGCCTCGCGCGCCGCCTTGAAACGGCGGCTTGGCCTGGAGACCTCGCAATGAACGCCGTTGCGGAATTGCCGTCTGGCCTCACCGGCCTTGAGCAACTTCAAGACATGATCGCGCGGGGCGGCCAGGCCGCCATTGCGCGGACGCTGGACTTCGCCCTTGTGGACGCCGGCGAAGGCTGGGCCACCTTCGAAGGCACGCCGGGGCTGCACGCCTATAACCCCATCGGCACGGTGCATGGGGGATACGCCGCCGCCCTTTTGGATTCGGCTTGCGGCTGCGCCACCCATTCCAGGCTCCGACCGGGCCAGGGCTACACCACGCTGGAGCTGAAGGTCGCCTACCACAAGGCGATGACCGACAAGACCGGGCCGGTGCGGGCCGAGGGCCGGGTGATCAGCATCGGCGGCCGAGCCGCCTTCGCCGAGGCCACCCTGAAGGGCGCTGACGGCAAACTCTATGCCTCCGCCACCTCGACGCTTCTGGTGTTTGAGCGATGACCCAGGCTGTGCTGCGCGATGCGCCGGTTGCGGGCGCAACAACGCGACGAGGGCTGGGCCTGCCCTTCGCGCCCCGCACCGCCTTGGCGGTCGCCGCCGCGGCGATCCTGGCGCTGGCGGGCGTCGCCTTTATCATGGCGCCCAAGGGGGCTGTCACTACCGATGCGGCCTATGTCGAGGCCGACCGCTCGATCGCCGCGCCCAAGGTGCGGGGCCTGGTCTCAGCCATCCTGGTCCGCCACAATCAGGCGGTGCGGCGCGGCGATCCCCTGGTGCAGATCGATCCGGAGGAGTTCGCCGCGCGAACGGCCGCGGCGCGAGCCGATGTCGAGAGCGCTGTGGCCAAGGTGCAGTCGGCCCGCGCGGCGCTTATCGCGCTAGGCGCCGAGGAAAGGCTTGCAGCCTCCAACGTGCGCGCCGCCCAGACGACGATCCGATCCGCCGAAGCCCAAAGCGCGAAGGCGGACGCCGACCGCGTGCGATACGATAATCTGGTTCCGTCCGGCGCTGTGTCGCAAAGCGAGACCGACGCCGTCCGCGCCGCCGCCACAACCGCCCGCTCCGACACCGACCGCAGCCGCGCGCTTTTGGACGTCAGCCGAAACCAGGCCGACGTCACCGCCGCCAAGCGCGCCACCCTGGTCGCCGCGCTGGCCGAAGCGGAAGCCCAGGCCTCGCGCAGCCAGGCGGCGCTGGCGCTGGCCCAGCAGGACGAGGGCCATACGTTGGTGCGCGCTCCTGTGGACGGCGTGGTGGCCGACCGCCAGGTCGAGGTGGGCGACTACGTCCAGCCGGGCACGCACCTGCTCTCCATCGAGCCCCTCCAGGCGCTCTACGTCACCGCCAACTTCAAGGAGACCCAAGTCGCGCGCATGGCGCCGGGGCAGCGCGCCCTGATCCGGGTCGACGCCGTTCCGGGCGTAACCCTGAAGGGGAGGGTGGACAGCTTCGCCCCCGGGTCTGGCTCGGAGTTCGCGCTTTTGCCGTTCGAGCCGGGTACGGGCAATTTCACCAAGATCGTGCAGCGCATCCCCGTGCGCATCGCGTTCGATCCTGCTCAGGCCGCCGTTGCGCGTTTGCGGCCGGGTCTATCCACCACAGTCACGGTGCGGCTGACGCCTGGGGGTTAGAATAGGCTCCAAGTTACGGATTGCCTGGGTCCCTTGCTCCAAAATCGAAATTGTTGGCGGCGCGCTTGGAAGTTGCGCCGAAAGCATAGGTCAGCCCCACTCATACGGCAGTGTAGCGGAATTTCCGCTGATCGAAATCGACGAGTGTCGGCGTGTCGATCACGGTGGTTTGCCGTATGAGGCCAAACGGATCTCGCGCGGTGAGGACCATCGCTAAGCTAGAGTTGAACAGATGACGCCGCCTGGGCGTCGCAGCCGGCGCTGAGCGTAACCTTCGTGCGACCGGACTGGTCGAGCCGACCCACAGGCGCGGACCTGGTGCGCTTCTATCCCGCCAAAGCCCTCACCCAGGCGCTAAGTGGGATGGCCGTCATGCGCTATCGTGTTCAGCGGACCGGCGCGCTTTCAGCCTGCGCAGTCATCCGCGAAGCCCCACTGGGCGCTGGTTTCGGCGACGCCACCCCCCAGATGGCGCCGCTGTTCAAGATGAAGCCGATAGGCCTGAACGCAAGACCGGTCGATGGCGGGATGATCAAGATCCCGGTCAGGTTCCAGCTTCAAGCCGCGGCAGATCACTAATTATGTTCCTAGCCGAACCCCTGGCTGTCATCGTAGCCGCCCCAGTGGACAAGCCAGCGCACGTGGTGGTCGTCAGCCGCGACGCGCATAGCGACATCCTGGTCGGTACGGATACGCCGCTTCCCCTGATCAAAGGCCGCAAGACCGAGGATGAACGTCACGCCGATGCTGAAGGCGGCGGGCGTGTCGATTCGACGGATACTTAGCTCAGCCGGTTCTCGCCCCTGATAGGAGCGGCAATGGGTGGCGGGGTGGCGGGGTTGTCACCTGCCGGCGGCTCTGCATATAATAACCATTATATAGGAGTCCTGCCCATGCTCACCTTCAAGGTCACAACAGTTGGAGCCTCC
>Ga0116231_10004322_pt1 | contig 28835 bp, 19 predicted proteins | sample S1TSphgellanicum_2_FD_89695 | JGI IMG/M metagenome (GOLD analysis project Ga0116231, IMG submission 89695) | Host-associated microbial communities from peat moss isolated from Minnesota, USA - S1T2_Fd - Sphagnum magellanicum MG | ecosystem: Host-associated > Plants > Peat moss > Unclassified...
ACCATTTTTTTTTTCTATAAATAAAAACCATTTTTTTTTCCCCCATCCCTGTCTTTTAAAAAAGGGGTTTTTGTTCCTTTTTTTTTTTTTGTGGGGAATGAAAAGGGGAAAAGGGGGGGGTGGGGGGGGGGGGGGAGAGAATGTTGCTTTGAATCACCATCTAACCCCCCTATGAACGTTTGCCCATGAACCGCCCGTGAACTTTTGAACCACCTATAAATCACCTTTCAACCCCCTATGAACAGCCACCCATGAACCACCCGTGAAGCTTTGAACCACCCATGAATACACATGGTTTTTGCAAATTGGGGGGGGTATGGGTGGGTAGGGATTTGGTGAATTCTGCTTAGACTCCCATCCCTTTTAGTGGAGCAAAGGGGAGCAACAACATGTTAAAAACCAAGGACTAACTATGGTCATGGTTGTCACCGTGGTAGGCAAAGGGATCATTTGGAGTGTATGGATGACCATAACAAGTGTTTTCATGGCCAGGCCAAAAATGGTGACAAACAGTTTTGGAAATAGAAATCTCATGCAGCCAATGGGAAGGCTCAGCATGCACTCATTATGAGCCCTGTTTTTTCCTTTTGGGGGTGGGGTGCTGGGAGTTTTTTTTTTTATAGTTTTTCTTCCTTGTTCCCAAGGTGTTCATAACATGTTCTTATCATGTTCCCTTGAAGTTCCCTAAGTTGTTCCCTAAGGCGTTCCCAGTAGCACCTCAATTTTATCCCATATGGTTTGCCCGGCTCTGGCCTCTTCGCCTTGTACTTTTTTTTCTCCTTTGATTTTGTGATGGGTTTCTGGCCCTTTTGGCTTTTCTCCTGAAGTTCAAGTCTCATGAATATAATAACCTCAAAAGGTAAGTTGTTGGGGGAATACATTTGTTTTTATTTTGCAACTGGGGGTTCAAAGAGGTGCTTCCGTTGGGGGAGTGCTCAATGTTTCCAAAAACAATTTGCTGATGGACCAATGAATATGGCTCTTAAGAAAAAAAGAGAAAGAAAGCTATGAGCACACCCATGAACTAATTAATATGAATCACATTATAACACTCAACAAATAACTAGCAAAAAATGACTTTGTTATTAAAAAACTAGACAAATAAAAAAAGGGTTCAAGTTTTTTTTATCTTAATAACCTCTCCTATTCACCTCTCCTATTAATTAAATGAGGTGCCTCCCAAGTTCAATTTTTAAATTTTTTTTTGCAACGAGCCAATCTGATTGGCCCATCACTCAAAGAAATGGAACTATGGTGGCTCCCCCGACAATAAAAGGTTCTATTTTGAAGTACAGAGTTCCTCCCCTTTGGCCCACCTATATAGGTGAAAGGAGGACAACATTTGGCAAAGCATAGGGGATAAAAGTGAGTGCACAGGATAACATGTTGGGGAACATATTGAAAACCTGGTGAGAACCCATTGGGAACTTAAAGGGAACATAATGGGAACACATTCGCAAAAAATGAAAAAAAAATCCTAGTTTTTTGAACTACATATGAGTTCATTCTATGGAAGGTAGAAAATTATCACAAGCACTTAAGAACTATTGTTATGTGCAAGAGGGTGAGAAACTTATGATGCAATTGGTCTAACACAATCCCAATTTATTCCTATGTTGCAATGTCACACCCCATATTTGAGTTGATTGAATTGAAGACAATGTATCGTAGTGCATGTATTTATATTCTATTTGGGAGAATACAACATTGAGGCTTCAAAGGAAGAAACTTCAAAAAGACCAAATGTCCAAGAACCCTTCTTAAGAATTTATTTGAAGATAACTATTATCAATGAAAAAAGGTCTGTCATGGATGAAAATGTCTAGTTTCATGGATGGAATTCATCCATGAAAATTTAATCAAGATCCATGAAATCTTTCTTACAAGTATTTCTACACCAATTAGAGAGATCTAACCTGAATTCCAATGCAGTCAATGGATGTCATATTTAACACCTTAATGAACAACCTTAAATGCCTCATGTTTTGATTCAAATATCATTGGAAACAACTTTTATTTTATTTTTTATGTATATCTTTGTTGAGTTAGATTTCAAATTTAAAAATATATATAGAAAAGAATCAAGTTACAATTTAATGTGTTTTTTCCTCTTGTGAATTGTCTAATATCATTGGGCATATATTTTTTGGTTGGTAGTCAATAACTGAGCTTCACTCAAATGGTAGCACTTGATTTAGGTATGTGAGTTAACCCTATAATAAGCTATGTGCAAAATAAGGCAAAGCTTGATGGACTATGCACCCACTACCAATACCCTTAACTAGTACTCTGAATTTGGGGATTTTTTTTTCAGAAAACTAGGATTATTGTGATAAAATGTGGCCTTATTATTTTTATTTTTCGCATTTCAGCAAAATTTTGCACCCAAAAAAAAAAAATTCTGCCCCTAACATTATGTTTGCCTATAGTAAATAATGTCGCAATTTTTGTTCCCCAAGTCTGCCCATTGCCCTAAAGTTTTTCACTTTGGCATTTCAAGACACTTTTTGGGTCCATCTTACACATGTTCGGGGCATGTTACGGGTGCTAAGGGGGTATGTAACATGCTATCACTCATGTTATGAGACCCTTGGTATATGTCGGCCGGGATGATAGGTGCCCCTTGGTACTCGTAACAAGGGAGGTTACGAGTGCAAAATGTGACAAGGTGAAAAAAAAAAATGTTGCCCATTGGGTTCGTATCTTGAGAGGTTACGAGTGCAAAACGTGACAAGTATACTCTTGTGCTAACTGCAGTAACAACTATGGGCAAATATAATGTTAACATAGCTCCAATCCATAAGAAGCTTCAAGGGAAGTAGTCGGATGAAAGTTTGGAATGTAAATGGATCACGTCGTATTTCTTTCCACATCAGCAACTCGTTGTTTGGTCTCCCTTTTCATCCTTTGGATAGTTATCATTTGCAATACTTACGTGTTCCAATTTAGGCTAACAATTGGGGTAAATTTTTGGGGTGCCTTTCTTTCTCTCTTATATATCCCATTTTAATGCTTGGCGAAACCAGAAAAAAATAAATAAAAACCTATTGGGTATCATCAACCTTTGCATGTTCTTCGACTTAACCCCTTGGAAAGATGGATGAAAATTTTGGGCTATTTTTTCATCCATGTTTTTTTTTTGACAATCTTTTCTTAGGTTATCTTAGGTGTTCCTATTTCTTCTCCAAAGAGCTCCAAAAAAAATCATAGCGTTTACATTGGGTTTCCCTTAATTTTCAAAGTAATTCCAATGTCCATTTAGGTACAGCAATTGTTATTGTTGTGGGTATGTTGTTGTGGGTATAGGTAGAAGCGCGAACAATTAGAGTGGTTGGCTTGCCGAAGAAACAAACCGAAAGAACAAAAAATGAAATGAATGTGGTTTGTATGAAGTCGTATATAATTCTATTATGATATTCATGTTCATGTTTATCAACAAGTTCGGATGAACTGTCAAGATAAGCATTAAGAAGGTCAACAATTTAAACACTAAGTTAAGGTGTTTTCAAATTGTGCGAGAGTCTCCCATAGACATGGGCGGTTTAGGCATCCCAGGGCGCTGGAGGGTGGGCAAGGGGGGGGGGGGCCCAGTCCGGGGGGGAGGTTTTTTTGAGAAGATACAAGGATACGCAATAGGGATAAGCACTTTGTCCAACAATTTCGGCAATCATAGATATCTCAAGCCGACATCTATTCATTTGTGTCTCACTTTAGCATGGCCGCATCACCGCATCAGGTTTGGTCGGGTCATGCATTTGTGGGGTTGGGCCGTCGCCCCCCCCCCCCACACCCCCTCCCTCGTCACAGATTCCGGAATTCCTTGCCCATTTATTTTTAGTTTGAATACTCGTCTTTTTATGAACACCAATGCCACCATAATGGAATCGGAATTTTTTTTTTGACATACTCAATCAAAAGTAAGTAAGTAAGTAAGTAATTTCGTAGTAGCGTTTCAATGATAGGTTCGTGACAAAAAGCCAACAAAAACGGGGAACGGGTTTTCCGGAATTCGTAAGTATTACATGTAAAGTAAAAAACTTTGCGTTCATTGTTCGGCTCCTTCCTGATGATTCGGGAATAAATAATATTACCACTCGGTGATCCTCACGCAACCATCACCACCACCACCACCATGATCTCCAAACAAATTATTATTTCGGCTTTTGGAAATTTCTAATCGATTCCATGTCTTCTTCTTTTCTTTTCTTTTCTTTTTTCACGTCCTCCTCTGAGGCAATCTCCAAACCAATTATAATTACGACTTTTGAATTTTCCGGTCGATTCTGTGTCTATTTTTCACGTCCTCATCCTCACCATACATGTTGTGAGGAGATTGGCTTTTGTTTCGGTTTTTTTTCCCCCCCCACTTCTACGGAGATCAATCGTAACACGCGTACATGAGGACTTTTCTTTTTGCTTCTAATTTCTACAAAGATCGTAACCAATCGAAATGCAGGGACGGACAACATCATGCGTTAGGTAAGGCCCTTGAGTGGGAACCTTCCCACAATAACCCGACGGGCAAGTCTCCGAAAAGGATGAATCAAATTTTCTTTAGGCAAGATACAATGAAACATCCCCCAAACTTGGACGATCCACCCCCAATGGTTCTTGGCCCATGCGGAGATGGGGGAGTCAAGACTTGTCATAGAATGACATTAATTTATTAAAAGTTTGATGGGTTCATCCATAGATTATTATCATCATTACGTAACCAATAACAGAAGAGCACATGGTCCAATGATTTTCATCCATTTCTCCAACTTTTTCTCATAGCCTTATAGTGTTTGGCTCTGCTTTTGTGTGTGTGTGTGTGTGTGTGTGTGTGTTTTGTTAGCTTTGTTGCTACATTAATGCTAATTTTAACTATAAAAATTATGAAGTCCAATAATAATAATAATAATAATTAATTAATTAATTAATTAATATTGAGTTTCTTCACTTGTTGATTACATGACACTAGAATTAATCCTCCATTGTTGACTTAATAAATCATCCCACTACATTTTTGTCAATTGTTTATTGGGAGTTATTTAAGGGACAACTTGTGTGTGTGTGTGTTTTTTGTTAGCTTTGTTGCTACATTAATGCTAATTTTAACTATAAATATTATAATGTCCAATAATAATAATAATAATAAAATAAATAAATATTGAGTTTCTTCACTTGTTGATTACATGACACTAGAATCAATCCTCCATTGTTGACTTAATAAATCATCACACTACATTTTTGTCAATTGTTTTATTGGGCGTTATTTAAGGGACAACTTTAAAGAGACACTCGGCATTCTATGGTGGGGTTGCCCAAGCATTAAGCAAGAGCAACCCCCACCCTTCAAGGCTCCACCAAATAAATGGCCCTTAACAAGAATCTATCTTGGAAAAGTGGGGCCAAAGCATTAAAATATCTATCCTCCCAACATCTTTGGGTTGCCATAAAAAACCCAAAGAAAAGCAAGCTCCTAAGAAGTAAGTCATGGCAAGCAGCTCTCTCTCTCTAGGGTTTTAAAAAAGAACAAGAACAAATTATAAATAAAATAAAATAAAAGGGTCCGGGGAGAGGGGATGGTGAAGGTTTGGACTGGTGAGGGTGGGACTAACAAACAAGTAAAGTTTGATGGTTCATTCATTCACTCTTATCCATGTCATGAAACAAGTTGTAAATCGTGAACTTGCACTTCCTAATGCACCGCCTATGTTGTTGGCATGCTAATCGCCCAAGCTCTAGGGCTGGCTCGCTCGCTCCTAGAGCCCGGGAGTTGTTGTGTGTACTCAAATTGTGTGTTACCTTCAAATTGATTCCATCACATCTTCACTCAATCATTCATTCATTAGTTTGCAAATACTCATTTTTCCATTCTTAGCAACTTAATGTTTTGATGAGAATCTTGACAATTTTTCACTTACTTACAAATTTAGAGAAGAATCACACAAAGGTACAAGCAATGGATGGAGCTAGTGTTGTTTGTTCCCCCTTCCCCCCTCCCCCCAACAAAGGCCAACTTGGTATTGCTTCCTTTCCTTCTTTGAAGGTCAACAATTTTGGAGCAACCTTGTTACTCTATTTTGCTCCTCCTGGCTGTGGACTAGGTAACTGGGGGAGCGCACACAAGTTACTGTGAATAGTCCGAGGGCTACGGACAAGTTGCCCTTTTTTCATCCACACAGAGAGTAGTAGTTACGAAATTTTCATCCAAGCAGTGAGTGCAAAATTACCAAATCATTGGGCCAATGAGAGCCCAGGGTGGTACCACCTTGTGCGAACTAGTAAGTCACTAATGAAACTGAGGTTGAAGGTTATATGGATGAAGGTAACGTATCTGGTGATGGATCAAGTTTCATCCACACACAGAATGATATTTTGGCAAATTTTTTTGTGTGATATTCACCTCGACTTTGTATGAACTACCTATCTACCCAAAAAACCTTTAATTCTATCTCTTGGTTTTCCGACCTTTTATGTAGAATCTCTTCTTTTTAATTTTGTAATTTTCCCAAAAAACTCAAAATTATTTGAATTTACACTAGACAAACACATTTACCCAAAAATTTATGAATTCCTTTTACTGAAAAAAAGACAAATTTTGTCAAAAGAAATTAGTGATTAATATGTATGGTGTTTAGGAAAAGAAAATGATGCAGCATTTTTCAACAAAGTGTGTGATTTTGGTATTTTTTCTTTGTGGTTGGAGAATATACATATCTTTTTTGGTAATCTTTGTTGAATGTAAAAATGTATCAATTTGTCATATGGCATATTATGCTATTGTTTTATGTTTTGTTGTTGCAAGTGATCATAAAACAACAAATGGGATCCCCCACCAACATACTATAAGAGAATGTTTTGGATGTAGAGTAGCGAAAAACTTGTCGATTTGGTTCCAAAAATGATTTGGGTGCAACATATTTTCACAAGAGGATGTAGTGGCTAGCAAAAGTCATTACATAGTCTAAAAAATCTTGTTGTGAATTGGCTTGATTGTTTAATTGGTCCCACAACATAATCTCTCACCATTATCGGTTGTTTGCATTATTTGATTAGTCCACTTGCTTTGTAATTAGTGGTCTCCCACTTTTCAGTTCATGGGTAAATTAGCTTGGGATATGTAATTAAATAATAATGGATATGAGATGTGTATGTAACTCAAAATAATTTTATTCAAAATAATTTTATTTCAATAACTTTTTCAAAACATAACATGAAAAACCACAATAGCATGCACAAAGTGTCCATGTTACAATATATAGTAAAATTAAAATTGAGATTAACACAAATAATGATGAGTTCTATTAGAAACCCCATGGGAACATAAAAGGGGGAGAGGGAGAGGATATTATTAAATTAATAAACCTTCATCTCCTTTACCATTATTCTTTTTTCTCCTTCACATTTTCAAAACGAAACTTAAATTACAATTTCAATATTTATTTAACTATTGAAGTACATTCCATAAATCCAAAGCTTTTTCCTTAGCCATGGGATTTTAGTATATATGTATGTATGTAATTTAATTATCATAGCCTAGGGTCAGATTTGGCACATTAAAAATGAATAATTATTTATTTTCAAAAAAATTAATGCAATTATTAAATGATTTTTTTTGGAATTTTTAATTTTTAATGAGATTTTTTTGAGGCATGAAAATAAGTACCAAAATCATATGGACATATACAATACCTACTTATAGACCTTGAGCTAAGTACATACAATTTGTTAAAATCAAGATCAAGAAACAAAATTAATTTTTTTCCTTTTTCCTTTTCTTATGTTTTTTCCTTTTGTTTCCCTTGAAATAAAATCTTGTAAGTTCACATCAAAACCAACATTTCATCTTCATCTAATCTTCTTATGTAGAAATAAATTATACAATACCTATGTTTTTTAGATTCATTTTCCTAGGTAAAAGCACAGACATTGTGGTTGGGTATGCTACAATACGTTTTAAAGGTACCTATATTATCTTTAAAATGAATTATGAAAGTGCGAGAACTTTTATTATTTTATTATTTTTTAAGCATTATGAATGTTTTTGGTTGTAAATAAACTTGTTTGTCATATGTGTAATATTGAAAAATCATGGCTTGTCAAACCATGATCTCTCATACATTGCAACAAATAGGAAGAGTGGAACATGAGGAGGCATTCCAACATGAGGCAAATTAGTTGGTAATGGAAAATCACAAAGTTAGATTACAAACAATAATGGAAAAAATTAAGTGTTTAATTGGATGACCTAAGTTACAACCACAAATGACATTACAATCACATGGAAAATGCATCAAACAAGAGAAGGACAAAAGCACAAGCAACCAAGAACCCAAAAAGAATCAAAGAAGTACTCACACACAATGGTTTGCCCCACGTTTTTGACTTCACATTCCACTTATAATGAAAAAGCATAAAAATTTAACCAATGTTTTACATTATTTCTTTGCATTTCATAAAAAGCGAAGGATACATGGAAGTCCATTTCACAAGTTATCCAATCCTTCTTGGGATAGTGGTTTACTTCAAATGGAAATCTCAAACTAAGAGTTGAAAAAACAATAAAGAGAGGTAAAGTTTTAACAATCACAAAAGAAAAAAATTCAATATTGGATCAAAGGTCTGAAATGAAAGATGAGCTCTTATCTTTATTGCAAAAAAATTAGAGTTTTTGGACAAGCTCTTTATGGACCCATAGTTGAACCCATCATCCAAGTTTTCTTATCACAAAGATCAAGTGCAAGAATTGAATTTGCCATAAAACTAGAAGATGATCTAATTAATAAACTATTGGTCTATTCATAAAAGTGAGGAGTTCATACAATGGATCAAATCAAAACATTCACAAATTTGTTTGGTATTTATATTTGAAAATTGTACCTCCAAGCTTCAATGTGTAAATGTGATTATCCAATACCCATTTAAGCATGCATTCAAATAACAATTTCATATATAGACAACCAACACCATGAGAGATCAGTTCCTGAAATAAGAAGGTGAAGAAATTAATTTCCAAATGTTAGTGATTAAACCTAATCATTGTGAGTGGTTGTTTCATGTGTAGACATGAATTTGTGAGAGGAAATAGATTATTTGCAAAGGGTGAGGAGAAGTAAATTTACTTTGAAATGGTAGTGTTAGGAATTAATGTTACTAAATCCTTATTTTCATCATATCTAACAAAAGATATGGAGATTGAAGATGCAAATGATCATGATGACTATGATATGGATTTGGACCCTAAAAAAGATGTAAGAACTATAATGCAACAATGTTCGCAACTAGATTCAAAACATTCAATATCAAGAGTTGAACTTAATGGTACTAATAGCATCTTTAAGACCAAAAATCTTGCTAGAAAAAATGAGAATATTGAAACATTTTGTTACACCTACACAACCTACTCCATTCAACTCCATTTAATTTCCTTTTTTAGCTTTGCAATATTAGATGTAGGACTAGACATTGTTTATAAAACATCAAATTAATTGCATTCTCTTTTGTATTTCAATGTCATGCTTGAAAGTTCATAGTTTTCAAAAATTGCAACTTGAACATTGTGCAACCAAAGTCATGTTTTGAATTACCTTATATCCACATTTCCTATTGATCGGTTGAACAATGAAACAATTAAATGACTAAACATATCATGACTTTCGTTTTTTGTGAGGTCACCACCTAACTTCAACATTTGAAAACTTTAATTCACATAAATGTTTTAAACAAGATTATTTACCTTACATAATGATTATGAACAAGGATAATGCCAACCATGCAATGTGAAGTGCAAGATGACCATCTATGTGACCCTACACACCCATGTAAACAAAGATCATTCAGAAATGTTCACATGATATAGGTGGTTCTAGGTAGTGAATTGTTCACAATGGCCATGAAATTAACACTTTCATTTTTTACATAAACAAGGCAACATAATCTAGTAAGAAAGCTTCATGAAATTGACAAATTTTCTAATGTAGATATATTACTTCAATTTAAAATATTATTTTAAAATTTAATTGTAAAGTTTTTAACTATAAACATGCACATAAATATCACATTATTTAATTTTAAAAATAATTTAATTATCATTGATTAAACTTTCATACATGTATGCATGCCATTTGCAAAATAACAAACTAAATTATAACACTTTTATAAATCCCTAAAAATTGATTCCAGTTGAACTTCGTATACACATGTGTTTTCACATAATGCATACATGACTATTGCCATTTATGAAAAACTTTATGAAAGTATGTTATTAAATTTTATGATGTATGATGTCAATTATTATCTACATTTTCAATATAATTCGCAATATACAACTAGGTTATGACTACAATTATGTTCATTTGATTACATATGTACACCATGTGGCAAAATTACACATATAAAGTGTAATTTGCATGTGTAAAATGATGGAAATTAATTTTTCACATCATATCTTAAAAAATATTATAATATTTTTAGTAAGTGGTTGCATAAAACACCAATCTTTCTAATATCGTATGCCATATTATAATGTCATATGTTACAACATGTCATTGTTATTGGTGTTGGTTAATCACTTTAACAACTTTACATCTTTAACTTGAATGTATATGAAATTGAATACATGCCCACATTATGCTAAACATCCATTACCTTAATCCAAATTAATTGTAAGAACCACTAGATGATAACTACACATATTGCCACTAAACTAGATAGTTGCAAATAGGGTTCATAGTTGTTTTCAAAGTTGTTGAAGACCATTAATTGTTTAAGAAGTGATTGCATAGAACATGAATTCTTCTAGTGTAAAGTTTGTAGTTGGCACCATATTTAAATAGGAACAAAATTAACAAACAACCAAAATGTAAGAATGAATTAAGTTCAACTTGCATCTTCTAAGTCTTGACCTATGTATAGGATACATATATGATGTAAAATATTTTTTTATTAGCACAAAACAATTTCAAGACTATCCTTACCATCAATGTGATCAAAATGGTGGTGTGTCAATTTAAGATTGACAATTTTCTTGGGAGTTCATTAACAACCTTGGCAAGTTATTTTAAACCAATATTTGAAAGCTTTAAAACATGGATTGTCAATGGAGAAAATAAACAAAAAACACTTGAGGAAGAAAGTATAAGATATAATTCTTGAGTTTCCCAACATCAACATGCATCCTTTCAAACATGGGCTTAGAACCAATTGCCTCAAAGGCAAATTTTGCAAGGCCCATAAACATGTGCATGAACTGCCACTCAATGAAATATAAGGTCACATATTAAATCATTTCAAATGTTTTACCAATAGTTGTAATGTCAATTACATGTTCCAAAGGTGGTGCATTGTGAGCAAACACAACTAGGTTGGTTTTGCTAAAGGGCATCAGAGTTTTTGATTCAATTAAAATGACAAAAATGCCCAATGGAAATTGCTATTGCATAAATCAAATTTCAATGAAAATCCACCAAATATCTCTATTCACATAGCATCATAAACACAAATGCAATGATAATTTCAAGTTTCAATAATTGAAGTTAGTATCCAAAGCTTGGCCATTTTAATCGTCAAAATGGTTTTTTAAAACTTGACCTTGTACACCAAGGTTGTATTTGAACAAAAAATAAAATGGGAATTGGGAGGAGTTCATGAAATCATATTAGAAAGTGGTCAAATATGCTTTTGCTTTGAATCAGAATTGATTGGTAGGTTGTATGCTTTAAGTGGATCAAACATTCCCCATCAACTACAACACATTCCAACATCACATCCCTTTTATCACTTCCATCAACTTTTGTTGTTGTTATCAATGTTCAACAAGTAATGGATGCCAACAATACATGAACACATGACACAAGGTGAAAGCATGGTTAAATGGCTCAAAAGTGGTGTTTGAAAATCCATAATCTAACACTAACAACTTTTGTTTCATTTTTAACAATTATCAAATCATAAATCCTATAATTATTCCCTATGCTTTTTATCATAAATATTAATATGCCACCCTATGAATATCCCTAAACATGTGATTGATCAAAAAATCCATGAGAAAGATTAAAGTTTTTAATGTGAAATGAATTATCAAAGATAAAAATTTACAACAATCACGTCATTTAAAACTTTTAAAATTTTTAAAAAAAGGGCATAAACATGGTAAAGTAGACAACTAAATCTTTGTGGCATTCTACTTGACAAGTAGAAGGAAATAATAACAAAATCCATCATAAACCATTTTATGTGGAATATTTTTACTTGAGTGATAAAAAACAAGATAGTTCTTCACTATTGTGCATTAACTTTCAAACTCCACATTGTAAAAGTAGGTTAAAAATAGATTTCTAAAAATACAAGTAGATTTTACAATCTACTTTTCATTTATTTCTTACACTATGGACTTTTGTAAAGCATGTGGTAGGTAGGTTTTAACAAATAAAAAATAGAATAATTATTTTATGGGGACCTTAAGAATATAATTATCTTTATATCCTTACCCAGTATCAATATGTTTCATTGAATTAGATATGTCAAAGATTCCCAAATTACAAATTTATTATGCAGTAAATAAGGATACTTTTTGCTTAATTTTAGAATTTATTTGGTCTTAATTTTTTGGGATATATTTTTACAAATGTAATAGAGGGCACCAAAGGTATTCTATCATACTTCCATCCATTTCAATGTTATTTTGTTGCATTTATATGCATGACACAGGATAAAAATGAAAACACTTATTTTTTTGTATATTTTACCATGTTTATGCCCATAAATTCTTCATTTGATAATGTTTTATTATTATTTTAAAAACTGAAACTATTTTGATTTTTTTTGAGTCCATATTTTTCATTTTACAAACATAATGTTGTCATTTCAAAGGTTCATTACAAGTCCATAATCTTTTTAGAATTTATCCAAAAAATTAATGATGATTCCCATTAAATCTATGACAACAAGAATAATTTAAAATTGACAATGTTAATTTTGAATATGGCTTTAAATTTTACATTTGTATGTAATCCAAAAAATTACCAAGTGTGATAGTCCAAATTCTCCACCTATTCATGTTTTCACCCCACACCAAGATTCCAAATTGAAGTTTTCTTCTTGCTACTCTTGTTAATCACCTTTACTATGACAATAAAAATAATGACAAAACTAGCATTGTTGTTTTGCATCTTATTTTGTTCCTTTCTTTCCCCTATGCATTTTCAAACAACATCGACAATAGGCACACACCAAATCAAACATGAAAACAAAAATAACCAAATGTGGCTTCACTTTAACACTTACATTGATCAAACTCATTTAGTAATAAAATGAATAATACTATTGTCCATTCCTCAATTGGAGCCTTAGAAACAAATGATAATAGGCCAATAGTTCAAGCGTGAAATGCAAAGATTGAAACTAGGTGGCAAAAGTGAGATACAAACGGCATTTTAGGTTTTTGTGCATCTTCTCCAAAAAATTGTGATTTCACAAATGGATTTATTAAACATTTTGGCACCTCAACATCCCCTTTTTTTTTCTAAATGTCAAAAAAATTTAAGGATTATTTAATGCCAAATTTGACCTTAAGTTATAATAATCAAAATAATTATTATTTTAATACCTTTTCAAAAAGTCAATAACATGAAAAGGCACATGTTAATGTGTCTTTTGATGTTCATGTTATATAATAAAATCAAAACTGAAATATGGGAACATATGAAGGAAACAAAAAGGGAGGAGGATACTATTAAATTGATCAACCTCCATCTCCTTCACTAATATTCTTACCTCTTTCTTACATTTTCAAAGTGAAGCAAGTTCAATTAAGATTTAAACATTGTATTTAACCATGATAGTACATTCCATAATTAATCCAATTTTTTTTCCCAACCACAAAATTCTAGTAAATAAGTAATAATGGATGTGAGAAATATTAATGCAAGGTTAAACACCTAGAATGGGTGGAGATGTTTTTTGGAAATTTTTTGGACACACCTTTATTTTTTGAAATTAAATGACAACCCATATAATTAATTCAATAAATATACAGGATATATCCAAAATCACTTTTAAAATAGTGTAAGCATTGTTTTCACTCAATAAAATGCTCTTACAAATACTTCAAATCATTTGAAAATGATACATTCATTAGAATGTTTTTATATATACCGTTACATAATAATAAACTACACCATCTTATTGGGGTTTTCTTTTGTTGATTTGTAAGAAAATTCTAAGAAAAATCTTTTTGATAGTCTAATCAAATTTGGCCATTTTATCTTGATAGAACTCACCCATTGTTTTTGAGCAAAGCAATAAGGAGGTGGTTGGTGTGGGTTGTTATTTTGTGACTACACTCTCACATGCATTCCTTTTATAAAATGGAATGCCCTTTTGAGGATATAGGAGAAGGGGAATAGGATTTTTTATTTTACAAGATAATTTTGTTCATTTGTCACTTGAAATAAGAATTGGAAGGTGTATACAATTCAAGTGACATACATGTCTTTCACATACAATTCATGAGTGTGCATATCTCACACATAGAATTGATGGGTCAAATTGAATTGCATGACAAGTTTTAATCATTCTCAAGAAATCACTTTTGTTTTGATTATCTTTAGGAGACTTGTTCATTTAAGGTCTTAAGAGTTTGTCACCATTTTGTACATAGGGTTGGGTAGATTTTTTTTTGAAATTTAGTATATGAAAATTACAATTTTTTAATTTCATATGAAAGAAAGAAGTTTGAAAATAAGGACTTGAATAGTACCATGATAGCTGAATGGATTTGGTAGTGGGGCACACCACATTATTTATTTATTTATTAGAATTAATTTCAACATATAATGTAAAATTTCTGAGATTTTTTGCTTGCTTTATAAAAATATTTAATAATTTTGGCATGAATGAAGATGTCAATGGTTTTTTCATCCATTTTGATACATAACATCTATCTATTATGGTTTTTTTTTAAAAATTGCCACTCTTTAGTTCACTTTAATAGACTTTAATAAACAAAGTTTGTCTTCTCCTACCATTTTTTTTTTGGATTATAATTAATTTGTGATGTGGTGGTTGTTGTCTCTTTCCCCTTTGGGGTTTCTCTCTTTTGGGGTTTCTACTATAGACTTCAATAAGGAAATGAATTACATTAAAATGTGTGTAGAATATCAAAATAACCTTGTGTTATTTATGTTGTGACTTTAATAAACTTTGACATTTACACAATGACATCTATTATCTATATGCACCCACAATATCCCATTCTTCACCAAAGTTTGAAGCCATATTACCAACCAAGGGGAGCATGCATAATTGTGACAATGAAGAAGAAAAATGAAGAACACATGACTAGTGACTAGGAAAACTTTTGATAGTGGGTAGCTTGAATTTTCAAATTTTCAAAAATTAAATTTTATAATGAATTTTAGAAACATTTTGCAAGCTCAAAAATATTTTAATTCTCAATAAATCGAATTAAGTACTACCATACAAATGAAAAAACTAAAAACAATTTTTTTCTTTTTTCAATTTTTTGCAAAACAACCTAGAAATAGTTATTCTCATATTTTCAAATAGGTGAAAACAAAAACTAGTCGTTATTAACCCCAAAAAAACCAACCCAACACCCATCTAAACCAAGATTGACCTAATGAATAAAAATATGGTGAATGAATTATAATTCCATTTTGAAAAAACAATGAACATTGATTGGCAAAGACCTTCTAAAATCAATCAAGCTTGAAATTGAAAAAAAAATTGGACAAATTTTGTGGCTATTTCGATCCTTTTTTTTTGAAATTTTGAAATTAAAAAAAAATGAAAATATACTTAGTTTTGCAAAATTTTGGGGAAAAAAATCCAATTTTTTAATACCACACAACTAAAACCTTTCCTAATAACAAAACCAAGTTTAAAAAAAGATAAGTAATAAATGACAACTCTTATTAAGCACATTGACTATTGTTCCTTGCTTGTGGGTAGGAAAGGTTCACAACGCCTAGCATGAAAAATATTTTTGATTTTAAAAAATTATATTCAAACTATCATTAACATTTTAACTATAGATTTCTTGCATAATATTTTCAAAGAAAAAAATGCAATGCAATGCAATGGTTTAAAATCTCCCCCTCTCCCCCTTTCAACTCAAAGGTCGAGAGTTTGATCATTTTTTTCAAATTTTCATTTTTTTCATCTATGAATAAAATGGATGAAAAAGAATATAGTCCCTTGACAACTTCTTCAAGCTAATTGCCCTTGTTGGGAAACAACTTCACTAGGGAGAACAAGATTTGGAATATTCAACCAAATTGCTCTCTTAATATGTTTTCTAGAAGCTTCTTTTCATTAGGAAAGAAGGTAACTACTATGGTCCTCCTCCTGGACAACTTTTGGCTCTTTCCCAAACCCTAGCTAGGCATGCAATCCAGGTGGGGAGAGTGTATCTCACGCCTAATCCTTAAAGTCAGGCTTGCAATACTAAAGGTCCAAAGCATCCATCCCCCACACATAATAGAGTTTACACCACTCAAACCTTCTCTGAAAATGGGGAAACCCTATTTTGTTGGCCTTGCCTACTACCAAGGCAAGGATATTGTGTTTAGATTCATTATAGAGTATATAGTAGCTAGCTTCAGGGATTTTTATAGGCCCCTAGGTTAATAATAATAAGTCTATTTTTATACAAGGATTTTTGAAAGATGATATTTTGGCTTGTGTTGAAACTTGAGATTAGTTATAATAGAGTTATAATATCTTGAAGGATTTTGGTTTGTTTGAGAGGATTTTTTTTTTGAAGATTATATTTTTTGCATGGTGAAATATATTTGAGTTTCCATAATTCTTCTTATTTTTGCCTTAAGATACTTCTTAAGGTAAATGGCAAGGTGATATAGTGTGACACACCCCCTTGTTCTCTTTTCAATTGTGAGTGATTGTAGTAGTACATGGGTGCTCCTTGTGCACACCTTAAGTGATCCAAATAAGTTAACCAGGGTAAGTTAATCGGGGTCAACTAGCATTCACCAATGCTCTTATCATCCATCGTGGTGGTGACCCCACTCACAAAAAAAACATGAACAAAAAAAGGGTTGAAGCAAGCACTCATGAAATGGATGTATTGCAACCACGTCGAAACTAACATGGCGAATAGTTGCGTATGTATCGAGCATTCATTCGATTGGGAAAAAGTAGAGTTCTACTTGGCTAAGGTAGGTTATGTGGAAAGTTGAAAGGAAGGCTCTTGTGCTTACCATGTTTTGACTCTTTGTTCATTGCTATTGGTTTCTTTGTTTTTTTAAACATTGAAAAAAACGTAAAGAACGGGGGTGGTTTCGGAGTTTTGAGAAAAAATTCCAATTCAAAGGATCGGATCGTCGGTTTCACATAGTGAATTCAACATCCTCAAAAGGACTGGTGTTGTTCATGAAAGAACCGGCCAAAGAACCACGGTTCTAAAATCCGGATATTTGATTTTTCAGTTTTTTTTGGTTGTGAACTTATGATGATAGACAGTCGTTTGATTTGTTTTATGAACCCTAAGAACCATCCTGATAACCGTCAGGAGTCTGTCCTTCTTTTGGATAACCACCCAACACTGGAACGAAAGAACCAGCAGCACCCCACCAGTGCATTATTGTGCAGGATGGATGGATGGTCTGTGGATAGGAAACACTTTTTCATTCTATTCCTGTCCAATAATAGCTCACCATCCACTTGCATCCACCTACCCAGTGGCCACTGAGTGTGTTACCCACTTGTACTAGTTCATCCACAACTGAGGTTTCCCATGGATGGATGGTGCACTGGTGGGCAAGTGTTTGTTCCATTCAACTTTGTGATTTACCCAAACTACCAATCCTCAACAAAAAGATTTAACCACATTTGGCTATGAATTATAATATATGAAAGTAAAATATTAATAATAAATCCAATTTCATATTTTTGGCTACATGTTGGAATCAAGGTTTTTTGCTTTCAATTTTGTGATCTAGTCACACTATATAGATCATCATCCACAAGAGGAATTAGCCAAATTTGATTACAGCTTAGCTTAGCTTAGAGAGGAAAGTAGAAATTTTTTAGCAATCCTACTAAATTCTGGCAACCTACTAGAACCTTATTGTCTAAATATGGCGATCAAAAATTCCTTTCCTCAAAATCTTACAACTTTGGCACAACTGTACTGATCTCATTTGTGCTAGAGTGATGGGTGTGTCCTAGAGAGGAACCTCATGACAAATAGATTATATTGTCCTCTCAGAAGGCAAGGACCCAATCCTTGAGACACAAGCCTGCACACCTTAGCACTTGGTGTCCTAGAATAGAATGTCTTTAAAAGCCTAGGACCATAAGGTTTGAGAGACAAGAGGATTTCAAGGCCTAGGCCTTAATGCTTTTCCAATCCTAAGACATTAAGGTCTACGACTTGAAGGAAATAGTGGGCCTAGGAGTTGTAGGCTAAGGGACATTAACATTAAGCCTTGTAATTTCAAAGGCCTAAGACATGAAAGTTTAGCAACATGTAAACATGTCTTAACATATGATCACTTCAAGATCTGTAATGTTAAGAGTATGGGACATCCTCGTTTATGAAGGAAATCGCAGCATGCTTTTTTAAATTGGGCTTGTCCTTATGGAGATCCATGGTATGGTAGGCAAGATGGTGTCGGAACACTTAAGGTAGGGTTTGCTCACCATTTTTGCAAGAGGGCCCCATTTTTTATGGCATTCAAAGAGTAGATAGAACCCTCCTACTGGCACAATAAAAATTGGCAAAAACAAACTAGAGGCGAAAAAATTACGACCCTCCGAAGTAGGGGGGTTCGTTTTTGTAGAAAACTCATAACCTATTTTCAAACCCTTCAAAAAAAATTTAAATATTATTTTGTTGCTTTTAAAGTTCTGAGATGATTTGTAGAACTTGAGAAGGCATTTTTATAACATTTTAAATCACTCAAAATGGAGAAGAATTGAGAAAGATTTGCCAAAATGTTCGGTGATAGGCTAATGTTCAATGATAAACGTATCTACCTTAATGACAAATCCTACGCCCTAAGCCAAATGTCCTATGCCCTAAGAACTTTAGGCCATAGGCCCAAAGTCCTATGAACATCCTAAAACAAATGTCTTGCAAACATGATGAACCCAATGTCCTTCAAGCTAATATGAAATAACCCTAGGCCATAGAATTTCAAAATGATGTAAAATCAATGTGTTTTGGCCTAGTGTTTGACCCTAAATTGTGAAATTTAACCCCAAGCCAAAGCACACTTTGGCTTGGGCATTTTGGTCTAGAGTTGGAATATTTTCAACCATATTGGCTTAAGGTTAGAAGTTTTTGGCATCTTGGCTTAGAGTAGATGACTTTGGCCTAGTCCTAAAGTCATCTCCAGTATGTCTCTTTTTCTATGCCATAGACTATAGCCTAATCAATGAGATGAGTGACAAAACTAGTTCAACACAATGTTAGTTTTGGCTTTTTTGTCCTACTTTCAACCTTTCAACCTTGTGACATGGCTTTGACAAATTTGAGTTTGTTCCTATGGTTGGTTTGTTCATAAAATATGTAGGCTAATTTGGACCTAAGCAAAAGCCTTCATCACCTACATTTCACATGCTTCAAATATCATGTATGCATATTTGATTGGATGTGCTAATAAATCCCATATTGATGATTTTACTTTATTTTTGGCGAAGTTTCGCAACCTAGCAACAAAAAAAAGGCTTTTGTGATGAGTAAACAAGTTTTTTAGGGGGAAAAAATGGCCCATTGTCATCACATTATGAGGAAAAAACTTGAAGTTGCCATATTTAGCAAATAGGTTGTTAGCATGTTGTCAAAATGTTGCAAGATTCTTTAACTTTTTTACTTCCTCTCTATAGCCAAATTTGGTTAAATGCTCTTATTGATCATAATCAACCTAGCTACCTCACAAATTTGAAAAAAAGAAAAGAAAAACTGAAATTAGTGCAACCATTTTCATTACATGGACCTCAAGTAGGTGGGAGGACAAAAATTCCACTTTACCATCCAAGCAAAATTTGTTATCATTTTGCAGTAAATCTACATTATTGTCATGCCAAAGCATCCCTTCGGAACTTTGCAATCCACCTTACTTTTGATTAAGGTGGTACATTCAAAACTTTATCAACCAATATGTCAAGATTGTTAGTTTAGTTTTTTAATTAAATTAATGTTAAGTTGGGTTAATGTTATTAACTATATTTTAACAATTTGGAGTCAATTCAAGTGTGAACAAAGTTTGAATTATTTTGTGTTTGAGATATAATCTCAAGTTATGTGTTTTCAAATCACTTTTGGATATTTGAAACTCTAAAACACACAAAGTTAGTTGTTATAAGTTTCTTGTGTTTTTACGTAAATTTTGTTTATGGGCATTGTTGTGTGCATTTTGTTTTTGTGTTTGGGGCTTGGATTCTTGTTATTTGCGAGTGAGTCATATTTTGAATCATCAAAAATGTAATCTAGTTTTGGGTTATGTTGCAATTTGATTTAATTTTATCAAACATTGATTATGGTTTGTGTTTTGCATCGGAAACTACTTGTTGGTCTATGAGAGTCTTGTTTAGATGTTGGGTGACAAGTTGTTGTGTTTCACTTGGTTTGTGTTATTCTAACATTCTTTGAAGATTTGAACCCTAATGCGGCATTTGTGTTTTGAGAATGTGAGATTGTGTGATGAAAGGAAAAAAACCATGATAAGAGGAAGGCCCCATGTTCTTATCATAGAGCACCCCCTTTTTTTTATCTTTATGTTTTCCCTTCTCTATTTCTCTTTCCATTTCTTTGTGTTCATTAGCAAGGAATGTGATTAAGGCCTAGTCCCAATGTCATCAACAAGGGAGGGGAGCTTGCCTTCCTCATCTTTTTCATTGTCAAACATTGCCAACAAAATGAATAGCAACTACAAAAGGTGTAGAAGAAGAGGGGCATGGCAACATTGGCAAGGACAAATTGCCATCATTGTTTTGTTTTTAAACTTCCTTGACCTTTAACCAAGCTTACTACGTTTGGGAGGTTTCAAAGCTTCAAAAGGTTTGAGCACAAATTTAGGATAAAGGGGAAGGGAGGTCCAATTTGAACTTCCTTTTCTTTTAGTTTTTTCAAAAATCCTAAACCTTAAGTATGGGAAGGAACAAGTTCATCATCAATCTAAACTTGCCAAATGACAGACTTTTTATTAAAAAAAGAAATTCAATTTATTGAGTTTTTCTTTATATATATATATCTCAAAATTTTCATCCAAATGGAAGCCATTTCATACATAATTTGGATTTTTCATCCATCCAAAAAAATCCATCTATAACTAAACAAAGGTTAGTTGTGATAAGACAAAGATTTTTTTTTAATAAAAAAAAAGGTTTAAGCAAGCTAATGCCCATAACTAGACCTATCATTTGTGACAAGTCACATCATTCACCTCATTACATGTATTGACATGAAGAAAAAGAAATTTGTAATTTTTTGAAAATTCATATCTCCCACATATAATGTCAATTTGGTGTGATTTTTGTGTTGTTGGGTCTTAAAGAGGAGCATTACATGTGTGGGATACTTTAGTCCATTTAAACATGAAAGTTTTTAAAAAGGTTATAGAAGGTGGTGTGCATGGAGTTAGTTTTGGTTAAAGTTTTAACAACTTGATGCTTGTGTGAATAAACAACCATTCATGTGGTGGAATGTTGCACAATCGATGAATAGGGAAAAGCCATATTGTTAACTTTTGAATTTATGTTGTAATTTATGAATGAAAATTAAAAAGGTGGAAATTCATGTTACATGAAAAAGTTCATTCTCATTTTGTGTTGTTGAGTTATGTGCTTATTTCTTATCATTATGTTGATTGGGTTGTCATTTATTTTCAGTAGGTAGGGGGACTTTGTGAATTATGCACAATGCCAAAATGTGGCATTTACAATTACAAAAATCTAGTCATATGTGCCATCTATGATTAGAAATGATTACATGATTGCCCAGTCCAAATGATCACGTTGTAAATCCCACTAATCACATTAGTTGCAAACACATTAACGACTATGGTTTGCCATGACTATAGTTGCAAAGGACATAGTCCTAGATCCAATGAGACACATGGCAACCTCATAAAGTGCCGCATGTCACAATTATTTTTAAAATATATATATATATATATTTTCTTTTCAATCAAATATTGCCATGTACTAGCCTTTTAACCTAGGGGACCTAGCTTAGGCCACCTAGCCTAGAAAGCTTACCTTAGGCAACCTAGCCTAGGTGTTAAATACACTTCATAAGTTATGCAAACCGTAAGTGTTTAGGTGTTTAAGTGTTCAAAGTTTGCAAATGGGAGGATTTGAATTCCCCACCTTCATTCTCAGGAACAAGTCCTTAACCATTGCACCGCATTATTTATTTACGATAAAATATACTTACCATTGATTTATAAACAATAATGTTTTTAGATCAAGTTAACCTAACTCACCCTAGGTTGACCTCGGTTAACCTAGGCTACTTTAGGCCTAGCTTTGGTTAACATAAATTAACCTAAACTAATTTAAGCTTTCTTGATCTAAATGTAGGCCTACTTACCATAAACTAACATAGACTTAGATTATGGTAAAGTAGGCTACACTTGATTAAATTAGGCTAAACAAAATTATTTAGGTTAAACTAGAATATTGAGGATAAACTTGGATAAATTTCAACTAAACTAGAATATTGAAAATAAACTTGGCAAAACATGGCTATTTATGTTAAACTTGGCAAGATTTGGCTACTTAGGTTAAATTTGACTAAACATGGTTATCTAAATTAAACTTGGCAAAACATGGCAAAATACGGCAATTTAAGTTAAATTTGGTTAAACTTGACAAAACTCAATAAAACTTGGCTATTTATGTTAAATTTGGCTAAACTTAGTAAAACTTGGCTATTTAGGTTAAACTTGGCTAAACTTAGCAAAACTTGGTTGTTTAAGTTAAACTTGGCAAAATAAGGCAAAACATGGTTATTTAAGTTAAATTTGGCAAACATGATTATTTATGTTTTAAATTGCTAAACTTGCCAAAACTTGGTTAAACATGGCTATTTAGGTTAGAGTTGGCTAACCTTGGCAACATTTAAATACATTACACTAAACTAGGGTATTGATGCAAAACTTGGCAAAACACGGTTAAATATGGCTATACAAATCAAACTGAACTAAATTTGGTAAAACTTGGATGAATTAGGCTAAACTAAGTATTGTGGTTAAACATGACTAAACATGGTGCTTAAGTTAAACTTGGCTAAACTTGGAAAAAAAAAAAAAAAAAAGTTTAAATTAGGGTATTGAAGCTAAATTTGGCTAAACATGGCTATATAGTTTTAAATTGGCTAAACTTGAGAAATTTTAAATAATTAGGTTAAATTAAGGTATTGAAGCTAAATTTGGATAAACATGGCTACATAGTTTTAAATTGGTTAAACTTGGCAAAACTTGGATAAATTAGGCTAAATTAAAGCATTGAAGCTATATTTGGCTAAACTTAACTATTTTAAAATTTAATTTGGCTACTTGTCAACTTAGATATAAGTTAGGCTAAAATGGGGTATCAAAGTTAAACTTGGCTAAATTTGGTTTAACATAGCTACTTAGGCTAAATTTGAATAGATTTGGCAAAACATGACAAAACATGGGTTAATTTTGGTTAAATTTGCTTCAATTTGGTTAATTTGGTATTTTTCAAACTAGTTAAAATTCGTTAAACTAGGTTAAACTAAGTTACTTATATTTTATTAAGATATTTGAACTAAGATAAATTAGTTTAAATTATATTAAATTATATGTTAAATTGGGCTACATTAAGCTAAATTAAACTAAATTATGTTATCTACGTTAAATTAAGTTAAAATAAGTTAAATTGTGTTAAAGTAAGTCAATTTAAGTTATGGTAAACTAAACTAGACTACTTAAACATTTGTTTGCCATTTTAAACTAAATTGAATTTGGTTATACTATTTCAAATTCAAATATTATTTTAATATGAATACATTGGTTGTGTGGTCATATTTTTAATCATAATTATTTTTAATCCTAATTATAGTTGTATGTATAGTCATGTAGTCATAATTTTGACTAGAATCATTAAAATGGTAATAAGTAAAAACCACATATGACTACATGACTATGTTTGGACATTACTTGTAAGATGTCCTAGTCAGAAAAACCAAATTTGGGCATTATGATGTTTCATTGGCCTACAACCTAAACAACAAACAAATGTTCATTACCATTGATTTTTCCACTACTTCTTATAAGTAGATAAAAAAGATAATAAATTAATGTGAAAATATTAATTAATTAATTAATTACCTACCTTACCCTACCTACTTACTATTTAATTAAAAAACCTAAATTTTTACCAAAAACTTATTTATTTATTTACCTACCAACCCTATGTCCGAGGCTTAGGCTAAACCAACCCTAGGCTAAGCCATGCACCCTAAATTAGGCCAAGTAGCCTAGGCTAGGTAATTTAGTAAGTTTTACAACCTAGGTTACTTAATTAGGTCACCTAAGTAGCCAAATTAGCCTAGGTTGCAAGTGTGGAAACTTGAACTCCTCACCTTCACATTAAAGAATCAAGTCTTTAACCATTGTACCACCACCCCATAAGGTGATTATTGAGGACAACATATTGTAATTAACATGATTTTGGACCAACATATTGTACTACATGAACTTGAATTTTTTTTACATTATTTAAATAAATAGGTACGTTATAGGTAAGTTAACTTAGGTAGGAACTACATATTAATAAATGCATGTACTTAGGTAACATGTAGGTTATAGTCTACTAGGCCTGATAAGTACCTATTAAGTTTATGTCTATACCTACTTAATAACCTACCTATGCCTGTATGCTATTTAGTATGTTACATAGGTTATACTTATTAACCTATTAATAGATCAAAAGTAGGCATATTAAGTAGGTAATCTAGCCTATTAAGTTGGTTTAGGCTTAGGTTACCTACCTAATAAGCTTGTGTGGCTTAGCTTAAGTTAGTTACATACTTAGTGTAAGCAAGGTAGCCTAAGTTAGGCTATGTTCCTACCTAATAGGCCTAGGTGGTTTAATTATGCTATGTAGTTATCAAGTAAACTTCAATAGCTTAAGTTAGGCTACTTACCTAGTTAGTAGGATAGGTTACCTATCTATTAAGCCTAGGTACCTTATATTATGTACTTAAAAGGCCTAGGCTACATACCTGTAGTAGGCCTAAAATAATAGGCTACTTATATGGATAATATATAGGTTTACCTAGTAAGCTTAGGTCATTTAAAATACCTACCTAGAAGGTTTACATTACTTAATAGGTTGTTTAATAATCTTTCGCTATGTCTTAGATAAGCTATTAGGTAGGTATAAGGTAGGCTATTAACTAAATTTTTACTTAACAAATAACCTACTAGCCTATTAGTTATGTTAGGCTACATAAGTAGTTTAGGCCTAGCTTAACTTACTAGCTATATTATTAGGTTGGGTAGATAACCTAGGTTAACAAGTAGGCTAAATCATCAAATGAGTATGGTTCATTTGATTAAATGTCAAATCATAATGGTCAATTTGACTAAGGGTCAAATCAGGATGATCAATTTGTCTAAAGTACCCTATCCATTCAATATGGCCAAATTGATTATGCTATGGGTCTCTCTTGGGCCCTCGCGGGCTTGTTGGGCTTGCCACCTAGCCTTTGAGGGGAGACGTGTGGGCTATGGACTTGACCATCACAGCCATGCCTGTGTGTCGGTCTGCTGTTGCTGTGGAGATTGTCAAACGTCGAGTCAGAATCGAGACGTACAACCTGCGAAGCTATGTGGTGAGGAGGGACGGCTACAACTGAGCATGCTGGCTAGCGAGCTGCAGAGCATGGGCGTTGGGCTGTGTGGGCTGCAGGAGCTACGATGGAAACGTGCTGGGGAGTGCGACATCGTACCTTCTAGCGTGCGGGGGACTAAAGGGGAAGGGGCCTGGAAGCTTGTCTGGTGAGGAGCTGATCAACGCCGTGAGCAGGGCGTGGGCTTGTTGATGGCCCCTACCTGGAGGGATGCCTTGATGTCTTTTAGCCAGCTGGGGCCCAGGCTGATATTTGCTAGTTTCTAGGCAAAGGGGGGGTAGCACCTGACTGTGGTGACGGCATATGCACCTACGGACACTAGGGAGGATGCTGCTAAGGATGCTGCTAAGGATGCCTTTTATTTCATGCTTTTTGCCTATCTGAAAGGGGCTCCTGCCAGCATGACAAGCTGATTGTCCTGGGGGACTTTAATGCGGAGCTAGGTAGCGCTTGGCAAGAGCAGGGTGGCGTCATTGGCAAATTCCATCTACATCAAGGTGCGGCCGAACCATCGGACAATGGTGCCCGCTTGCTTGATTTGTCTGCATCCTTTCACCTTCGGGCCGCCAACACCTTCTTCAAGCATCACCATGCGCATCTAGCAACATGGCAGCATGCCACTACCAAACGCTAGTATGTCAAGGACTATATTTTGGTCTCTGGTAGCGCCATGCGGGGGGTGAGCGACTGTCGCGTCTCTTATAGTGTGCACCATGGGCCCAACGACCACTGCCTGCTGGTTGTGTCGCTACAACTGCACCTCAGGGCGCTCAAACGCAATGCCCTAACTCGCCGAGGTTTGTGGGATGGGGGGGCTTTGCGAGATTCGGGCCACTGTGCTGCTTTTGGGCAGGTGCTAGGCAGCCAGTTTGCTGTGCTTTCTCCTTAGGTGTCAAAGCCTAAAGAAGAGTGGCAACTCTTTGAGGAGGGGGTGTCCGTGATTGCTGCCAAAACGGTTGGGGTGCAGGGCCCGACGTGGCGGAACAGGCTCATGTTGTTCTCGGACACGCTCGCACTTGTAACGGCCAAGCATGCAACTCACTTGGCTCAACTTTCTTGCGCAACCCTAGCTACGCAAGTAGCTTTCCGGCAGGCAAATCGGTCGGTCAAGGCTATAGTATCCCACGATGCTGAGGCCTATGTGAGGCAGCAGGCTAAAATGGCTGAGCGGTTGCAATGGGCGGGTCGCAACTGTGATTGGGCGCAGCAGGTGAAGCACATGGCAGCGAGTAGCGCCAGTAGGGCTAGGGGACCCCCCAAGGTTTTGCAGGACCGCAAGAGCAAACACATCTATAGCCCTGAGGCGGTTTTGGCTCACTTTTATGAGCACTTTGCAGGGGTTTTGGGGGGTGGGAGGGACCTCACCGACGAGGTACGGGAGTAGCTGGATGTTACCGTGCGGGAGGTTGAGGGGGTGCTGGTGGCAGAAGCGGGGGGCACTGGGGCTAGGGAAGAGCCATCACTTGCAGAAGTGCAAGCCTGTGTGCTTAATCTTTGTGATGCCACTACACCTGGTGAGGACGGCATTACTGCCTCCTTGCTCAAGGCTTGCTCCGAAGGGATTGCGTGGCTGCACTAGGTTGTCCTGGCTGTGTGGAAAGCGGGGCAGGTGCCGGTGGCTTGGAAACGAGCCCTAGTGTTGCCGTTGTACAAGGGGAAAGGTTCCCAGCAAGCCACCGATAACTACAGGGGGATCAGTCTCTTCAACATCCCTAGCAAGGTGTATGCCATGTTGCTCATGCACAGGGTGAACCAGGTAGTGGGGGCCAACTTGCATGAGGCGCAGTGTGGGTTTCGCTCTGGCCTAGGCACCGTTGATGCCATGTTTGTGTTGCGCCAGTTGTCTAACGCAGTGCATCGCAGCAAGGGTACCCAGCTGCACCTTGCCTTCATTGACTTGACCAAGGCCTATGACTAGGTGAATTGGGATGCGTTGTGGCGCATTTTGCGCGTGTACCGGGTACCCTCCAAAATTGTTGAGCTTGTGGAGGATTTGCACATCGGGAGGTTGGCTGCGGTTAGGTTGGGGGGGGGGACCTGGGATAGGAATCCTCGGTGGGCAGCGGTGTGCGCAAGGGTTGCATTGTGGCGCCCCTGATGTTCAACGTATTCCTGGACTTTGTGGTGAAGCAGGCCTTGGCAAGCATGCCACTGAATTTTGGGGTGTCGGTGCAATTTCGGGCCGATGGTACCTTGTTTTTCTCGGCATCCCCGAAAGCGAGCTTTACGCTGGCGCATATTGCACTGTTGCTCTATGCAAACGACATGGTGTTTTTTTCTATTGACCCCAACAACTTGGTGCTAATGTTGTAGTGCATGGATGTCGTTGCAAAGCGATTTGCCATGAGGGTTAACGCTATGAAGACCAAGATGATGTCGGTGGGCAAGGGCGAGTCGCGGCTGCCGGCCGACATCGCCATTCGCGAAGGGCCAATGGAAAGGGTTGATAGCTTCAAGTACTTGGGGGGCGATTTTGATTTCGAACGACAACTTGACAGCTGAGGTGAATGCCTGGAGGGGCCGGGGACTAGGTGCCTTTGCCCAGCTCTTGGCCGTGTGGCGAAACAGACATTTGGGGCTGGGGGCCAAAGTGCAGGTGTTCAACACCTTTGTGGTGCTGCACTTTGTGTATGGTGTCGAGACCTAGAACGTGACGCAATCTCAGTAGTAGCGGTTAGAATCGGCATACAACAGCTGCTTGAGGGGGATCATGGGTGTGCGGGTTTCAGACCGGCATAATTTGTAACACATCTGGAAAACCTGCCAGGTCAAGCCGTTGGTGTCGCAACCCCACTTTGGCCAAGTGTGGGGGTGAAGCCCAACACTTGGAAAAGTTGGAGGTTGGGAGTCTTCCGGGACTCCCGAATGTTTAGAGCTCGACAGCAAGGGGCAAAACACCTCTCATTGGGGTGTTCTTGGTGTCATTGGAAAGGTCTTGAAACGTAGATATCGAAAATGCCCTCGCATTGGCAATTCG
>Ga0116231_10004323_pt1 | contig 28832 bp, 19 predicted proteins | sample S1TSphgellanicum_2_FD_89695 | JGI IMG/M metagenome (GOLD analysis project Ga0116231, IMG submission 89695) | Host-associated microbial communities from peat moss isolated from Minnesota, USA - S1T2_Fd - Sphagnum magellanicum MG | ecosystem: Host-associated > Plants > Peat moss > Unclassified...
GAAGAAGGACAAGCTACTTAGTTATTCGGTCCTACATCCAAATCCAACCAACAAGTTGGTTAGAACTCATTTTGCACACTTTTGGTGTTGGGACTAGCCACGGGCAACCTTGGACTCACTTGATTCACCATGGCCCGGACTCGGGGGAAGCCACCACCTTCCCCCATATAGTATTCTCTGCATCTCGTCGTCGCACTTACATCTGAATGGCAGTTTTTCCGGGACTCCCAAAGTGGAGTCCCGAAATTGTCTCAGTTTGACTCTCGGGACTTTGGGCGTTCATAACTTCTCGCCCCGAGCTCGGATTGGGATGACGTCCAAAACAAAGTTGTAGCTCTCCTCGAAAGCTTTCCAATAGTGTGTCACAATTCACCTGCACGCACCGGGATCAGGTCGATTCCCGACTTTTAGTGGTTGGCAGTCAAACTGCTAGTTTGACTCCTGGCCTTTCTTTCGACCATAACTTGTGCTGCAGATGTCCAAATGGCTCATGCAAGGCCATTTTGTACATCTACACTTCAAGAACTTTCCAACGGTATAAAAACAATGTGAGGTGTTTTGACCCCTGCAATCGCGTTCTGAGTTTTTGAGAGTCCCGAAAGACTCCCAAGTCCCATTTTCGAGAGTGTGAGTGGCGACCTCACACTTCCCTCAAAGTGGGGTTGCGACGCATATTATAATAAAACAACAAATAGTCTTGCATTCTTGCATACATAGTGGCGATTATTCTTCTTATGCTTATTGTTGTGAGACTATGTGCAAAACCTATATTGAGCACTTGTCCTTTTGATTCAACAAAATAATTCATGTCTTCTAAGGTCAAATCAAAATTCAGGTCCTAAGCCAAGGAATTATCTAGTTTTAATTTCTCAAAAAAAAATTTGATATGTAATATAGAATTTTTAAAATGTATATCTAGTTGTGATTTAAATATAGGAGAAAAATTCTCTTCAACTATATGAACACGATGGTCACTTGGCCTATACATTTTGGTCTGTGACATTGCTATGACTTCTTGCATAATTTCAACCTCTGATGGCTAGACATCTGCCCCTTCCAAAGCATTTGGTATCTCCTTGTCTTTGTGGGTAAGACACAAAGTGTGTCTAGGGCAAGTTTTCCATCTTCAATTCCATTCTCCAAAAATAAAAAATTTGGTTTGACCTATGAATGCAATACCCATCGAAACCAACAAGAGTCACGTTTGCCCTAAGATTTGAACTTCATTTCCATATTTAGTAAGTATCAGATGGAGCAATGCGACCTATGAAAGGAATCACTAAACTTTCAAAATGGAAAGTAATTTCCATGTAAAAATCCTACATGGACTGCATAGTTGTTGAAAGGTGAGGGAAATGATGACACCACTTGGCCCATGCCATGGGCTAGTAATGTTGAATTATGATGACAACAATTTCTTCCTCCTTTGCTCACACAATTTCTTGCAATGCACTCCATCCTTGCTCATTTTGCAAGCTTTAATTTGCTCCTGCACTCATCAACATTTCCATGGCATTGCCACCACTAAGATGAATTGCCACATGCAAGGGTGTATCTCGACTAAGAACATTAAGCTTGTCAATAACTTTAAACACATCATCTGTTCTAACATTATTGTAGTTGTATGAATCTACAAAGTTGTGAAAAAATACCATGGGGGAGATGGTCAACAAAAATTTGTGTCTTTTCGTCCCTAATAATCCAAGATGAAAATCAAACAATGCGCCTTTTGACATGTAATTAAGTCCAAATGTGTCTTTTCAAAAATTAGGGCACACAAATATACAAAACTTGAAATCATAGAGTCTAGATAAATCCAGAGAACATTACTAACACATTAATAAACTAAAATACATAAACTAAAAAAACATTGTTTGCCACACAAACCAACTTAGACACCATTAATAAGCTAATAAAATAGGAGACTAAAAAATAAAAAGTTGTTGTCTACCACAAATCAGTTAACATATAAATGCATTAGTTATTATGTGTGGAAGAAATGAAGAATGCTTCCTAATGCTAATAGCATGCTAAATAATCACAATGGCATGTGCATGTTAAAAGGCTATGGGTACACAATGCACACTACCAACAATAAGAAATAAACATTATGAAACTAAAAAGGATTGTTAATGACGAGTTATAGTAGCCTGAACACAAGAAGTCAAAAAAACATCAAAACAAAAAAAAAACAACCATAAATCTCTATGGCAAGGGGAATGAAGTTGTATTTTGATGGGTGTTTCGCATATGATTGTGTCTTTTCTTGAATGGCAATTATTGCTACATGTGTTGTCATGGACGATGATGTTGTACCATATTCGGATGAATTGTATCAACCATACAATGTCCGCTAAGGTTTGCAAGTCATTTCTAATGATAAGAATATTGAATCACTACTAAGTGTGATGAAGGAAAAGGTGAGAAACTTCTCTTTGTACATGTGTTCCATTTTCCAAAGCAATAGTTACAATGATATCCCAAAAAATATCATGGGCTATAATGCACTCGATCAATCCTACACATGCACCAAAGTAAGTGAATACCCAAATCATCGATGGTATGTTCACATTGCTAATGTGAAATATGTGCAACTATAAGATGTGTCAACCCAAGGTGAGTATGTAATGTTATAAGGAAGTGAGTTGAAGACAAATGGAATGCAAGTGTGGTAGGATGAACTAATAACCAAATGCCCATAGTTGGACCTACACAAAATAAAAAACAAGTTCATGTGGCATTCTAGGGACCATCTATTAAAAGTTTGGCAAACTCCTATACAACTATACCATAAGACTTTCAAGTACCCATAAAGCCCTCTGTACAATTAGCACATGGTTATTTTTAATCATTACAATTCTAAAATTTACCCAAAAAACAATATTGGTTTAAAACTGGGGTTTTTTTTTTCTCAATTATGTGATGTAGGTACATTAACAATCATCCACAAAAAAAATTAACCAAACTTAACTACAAATTAGAAAGGAAAGTAGAAACATTTAAGAATCATAATATATTTTGGCAACCTCCTGAAAATTATTAATTAAATATGGTGATTTAAAAAAAAGTCCTTGAAATCCTGAAATTTTGGCATTTCTTTTTAGAAAAATCCTTTAAATGACTTGCATTAGACTATTTCTTCATTGTTAAATGGTCAAAATTTGGAACCCCCAAAAAAGAAATTGAAAATCAAAACTAGGAATTGGGGGGATTTTTGATTGCCAAATTTCAAAAATATAAATATAAATTAGTAATTTTCAATATTAAATTTCAATGAATAGCCAAAAATATAAAAGGATGTTTGAAAATTTCAGCTCCATATCCCACATGCCCTATTCAAAAATTGTAAAGGTGTCATTTAAAAAATCATTAAATTTTAGCCAAAGGTGGGTTAGAAAAATAATAAACTATCATAGCAAAAATGAAAGAACATAAAGATGGTTCATACAAAAATGAAAGGAGTCTATAGCTTGATGGAATTGATTATGTAATTTGATGGATTAAAACATGTAATTTATTAAGTTGGGTAATAAAATGCTTTAAATCAATAATGTTCATTGGTGGTTTATGTATGACTCAATAAGATTATGATGACTCATCACCAACAAATCATGACACAAGTTAATGTGCATGACTTGAATTAAATGACTCATTAATAAAATCATCTCATAATTTAATATGTGTGACTAAAATTAGATGAATGAATAAAAACATTATCTCACAATTTAATGTCCATGCCTCAAACTAACTAAATCACATGATAAGTCACATAAGGTGTAAAACTTTTAGAATTTATATATTAATCAATAGAAAATTAAATTAATTTATAAATGGATGTTTAAGGTTAATTCAAAATATTTTTATCATAGTATAATGAAACTTGATGTATAGCACTAAAAATTTCATAAAATAAACTTAAAGTTGGAAATTGAAAAAATGATGAAGGAATGTTGAATGTTTTGTGCATAGTTTTGTAAAAAATAAAAATTCATGATAAGAATGTTGATTGTGGCATATTAGACAAGCATAAAAGCAAAATATGTGATGAATTGTTTGTAAAACAAAAAAGATGGATCTCCATAATTATGTAACAAAATTACATAATTTTTATCCTTCAATTTATGTCTTTTTTACATCTTTTTTATTCAATTGTTGAGACAAAATTTATGTTTTTCATGTTGTGAAATTTAAATTAATTATCAAAATTTTGGCATACATAAATCGTTTTTTTAATTTTAAGACTTGTGAAATTCAAGGTGATTTATTCATCCCTAAATCATGAATAAAAGTGATGACCTAAATTAAGGAGGACTATGGAAATTATGGCAAAAAAACCAAACCGAATTTTGAACATGTGAAACAACATCATGAAATTCATAAGCACATGTTATTTTGTTTCATCTCAACTTTATTTTTTGAGTTCACTTATAATCTTAAGCACTATTTTAAATGAGATTTGTGGGATTCTGAAAATCATTGTAAGAAGTTATGAGTTAAAAAGGGAAAAAAAATGGCACAACGTCTTAAGCCGTATCAATGGATAAAAGTAAGAAGTTTACAAGTGTATGCATTTTTTTATACATAAATAAATTCATACTTGTGAAGTTGAATTATTATTTTTTTAAATGTTGTTTTGAAAAAAAAATTGCATTAAAAATTTAAAATTTTCCTATGCAAAAAATGTTGTAGGTTTTGAAAAGAAGGAAAATAAATATATTTTTATTGCTAAGATTGATTACTTTAAAAATAACACCAATGTCAACATTAGGAAAAAAATTTGATTCTCTTTGCACATAATTTTCAAAAAATAAACAACTCCATCACTAACATTGGGAATTGTTGGGTCAAGTTCATTTATTGAAAAATGTGAAACTATAAATGAAGGACATGTTAGTATCTCAACTATATAAACAATGAAAAAAATCAAGATCCCAACTTAAACTTGAACATGTGAAACAAAGTCAAAGGTTGATCACATAGAAACAAAATTTGGTCATTTGGTTTAACAAAAAAGATGTAACTCCAAACTATGTTAGGAAAAACAATTTACATGTCATGTGGAATGGAGGCATCATAGACTTTTTAAATGTTTATTTTTCAGTCTAGGCAATTAAATAGGATAGTTGCAAGGCTAAAAATGTCTAGTCCTTTTAGAAAGTTACATGAAGGATAGGGAAAGTTGTACTATAGCAACAATTTGAACCATTGAGAAATTCATGATCCATGAAAAGAAAATGCAAAACTTCAATGATAGTTAATGGAAAGAAGGTGGACAATTTGGTGTGATATTTTTAAGTTTAAAACATGCATAATAAATCAATCAAATGGTTATTCTACTTTTAGAAATATATTAAAGTACATTTGTTTTAAAATTTTAAAAAACATATTGAAAATGGGTTTTAGAGTACAATGGAATGATTCAATTTTTTTCTTAAATTTTTTTAATACATACAATTATTTGGTTTGAACAATAGATCAAAAATTTGGAAAAATCATGGAATGATATGACTAAAGCCTTTGTGAAAGAAGTTTTTGCAAAAATTGTTTATTATAGTTTAATACTTAAATTAATTCAATTAAAGCAAAAGGGTTTAGAGTTAGTGAGAATTTATTTTTTTAAATGATGGCATTACATACTAAATTCCATGGATGCTTTAAGGATCAAGGTCATGAAGAAATTTATTCAATTTTTGTAAAAATCAATACATTAATGTTAAAACATTTCATTATCAATTTGTTGCCAAAATTACAACGAGTGAAATATGAACAATCAAAGGCATTTGATGAAGTGATGGAGGTGATAAAAAAGGAAAAAACATGGAAAAGATTTTGCGGCCAACTATGCAACCCATGGCCAAAATTGTTTAACTTATAATTGAACTTGAACTACAAAAGCATTTCAAGGTGAAGTCCCACATGGGCCTCATTACTAGTTATATGCATTCTAGGGAATCGATCAAATCAAATGAATCAATTTAACCTTCATTGGCTACAACTAAAAAATCAATGTTAAGGGGGTAGGACGATTACATGGTTTGGATGAACAAGGCATTTAGTATAGGGATTGCTCATGGAACATTGTAGGTTTGATTTTGAATTCTTTTTGTTTTTGAATCATGATGATGTGACTTGGGACTACCCAAAGATGAGAGATATAGGGAAAAGGATTTGATTTTTAGACACAAATTTGAGAGAATAAGAATAGTTGTAGGTACTTTGTAGAAAACCACAAAATTTTTTTTCAATATACCACAAATTTTATTGTGCTATTTTGATTTCATTTAAGCAAAACATGAAATTCGCTATAATTCTAATGGAATTTTTAGTAAAACAAAGAATTATAGACTTTTGTAGTGATTTCCATATCCATATTGTTGTGTGAATTTTCTGTAATATAAAAAATGTAGTGTAATGAATTATAATATTGTCTTTGGTTTTTTTCTACATTGTATTTTGAAATGTAGATTTTAGTTATATGAAATAACTATGAATCTGGTGTTTTGAATGAATTACAAAGTCATGTATGTTTAGAATCAAGGCATAAATTGTGAATATGTGCATATTGTAGTGCAAATTTGTTGTTATAGTAGTGTGGAATAATTCTTCAAGAATTAAATTCACTTTTATCATTTGGCAACCATCTTATGGGGGAATTTTTTTAATTTTTATAATAACGACAGGTTTTTAAAAAAAAATTTGTTATTGTATAGTAGGTGAAAATGTTTAGATGAATGATTTTTTTTTCAATTAAAAATTTGAAAAGATATGTTAAAAAATATTAGAGGTCGAAGTGGTTGACGTCGTGAAGATTATAAAGCGATCTACAAATTTTAAAGACGAAGGACTGTGAAACAAGATGAATTAGATAGTGACTCAGAATTCATAATGACAATTAGACTTGGAGGTAAATCATCAAGTCACTGAAAGATAAACACAAAACAATCTTGAAAATGGAGAGGAATATGCAAGGCTTATAGAAACCCCATATCGAAATCTTATGTTGGACAAATGAGTTCTAAGAACAGAGGAAAGACCTACAAGGCATAGGTCATTTCTACCACAAGAATTGGTACAACATGAAGTATGGACTAGGGGTCTTTAAAGCAGGCATAGTTTGAGACAACAATATCCACAAAAAGAGATATAATGGACTACTCATCACTAGTAGAAAATGGCAATTTTGCAATTGGTCCCTGTGACTAATTTCTAGCTGCAAATGACATTTGCAACTAAAATCCTTATAGTTGTGTTGGATAAGTTGCATTGACACTAGTCACAAATGACAACGAAATATGCTTTCATCCTTTGATTGATGATATACATATTGTGACTTGCAACTAAGATGCGACTTCTTTGGTGAATAATGGGAACAAGTTATGTGTTGCCATTTGTCCCAAATAATTAATATTATTTTATTATTATTTTTAAATAATTGAAAACATTTAATTTTTATGTTTAGATGGTTTAAATTGTGACACGTGGTGCAATAGAATTTACCATGTGGCATATTAATTAAATTTGTCCAAATTAAATTTAAATAAATATTTAGGTACGTAAGTTGAACTAGGTACCTACCTACCTATATACTTACCTACCCACCTAGGCTAAACACCTATCTAAATAAGACCTATTTACCTACCTAGGCCAAATACCTTTTTAAAAAATATTTCGAAGTCATTTAGAAGAAGATATTGACATTCCGAAAAAAGTGCAAATCATGCTAAAATTATGTGTGATAATAAAGTGCCAACGAATCGAACCTAGGTCTAATCATCTAGATAGTGATGTTGATGAAGTTGGATGATGAGACATATTTGGTTGACAAAACCTTGAAATTTTGAGCGTGTGTCATTAAACATTTTTGGCAGGCCAATTCATGGCTCCTTTAGAATGTTTCCAAATGTTGCCAATGTTTGGTTTCCTTATTAATGTGCAATGGATTCATGAAAAGACTAATTTTCTTGTTTTATATGCTTAAGGGCAACAAGAACTTCCATGGACGGAACTATTTCTTCTCTTGAAATGGACATGGCCAAAAAAATATGTAAATCAAAACTTTGATAAGAGGCAAGTGGTCCATAATCTCAATCAACACGTTCAAAAGGTGAATAATCCACGACCTCTTGAAAACTTTTACATTTGAAGTAGAAGGGTAGTCCACACTCGACTTCCACAACAACCAAAAAATAAATAAAACAATTATAATGATGACAAGAATAGATGTAGGCCTAATGGGAATTTGTTCAAATTGTCATGAACACAAAAAATTACAAGAACAAAAACAAAATCAAGAACACAACAAGGAAAACAAATCACAAGGAATGCAAGCCTAAATTTAATCCAAGACTAGAAACACAAAAACACAAGGTAAGAACATGATATATGCTAAAAAATGATTCAAACATAACTTTATTTTGATAACGCATGATAACAAAAGTTATGACAAGATAATGTATCCAAAATTGGTGTTGAATAGACTAAAGGTAATGAGAGGTCCTACCCCTATTTATACCCCGTTAGGGACCTAACTCAAGGAAATTTCCATAAAAGCTTCCATATGTGCACCGACCAAATAAGCGTCTTGAGAAGCTTCCTAACTAATAGTGACCTAAAAATCAATTAAAATTTAACTAAAGGTTAACTCATAATTAACAATGATGCAAACAATAGGTGATGGTGGTGTCTATGACACCATATAACCTTTGGGACCCTTTGAAAAATGGGGTATTAATTTAATGGGGTTGTTACCAGTGATTAAAAAACATATCAATTCGTTATGATCACCAAAAATTATTTCACAAATTTTGCAATAAAACATGCTTTGAAATTTTCAATGAAATAAGAAACAACACAATTCTTGGATTAACAAATCAACACACAATTTGGAACACCACTAGAAATTATTTTTGATAGTGTTTTTTAGATCTTGAATGAAGTCATGACATTACAAAAATCACAACATTTTTTACCACAAAAATTGGTCAAAAAAACCCATTTTGCCCTCCATATCCAACTTGACCAAATTGTCATTTTGGACAAGTTGATTTTGTCATGGGCATGAAATGAATTAAACAACAAGATTTCTAAACCACATGATTTAGTTCTAAATCCATGTCATGGAATAAGAAAATCAAAAATAAAAATATGATGTGTGCATAATGTGAATGCAAAAGGACTTTATTACAAAACCATGACAAGAATAGAACAAGATCATGACAAAAATACGTTCCAAAACTTAATGTTGAACAAACTAAAAGTAATGTGAGATTTTACTTCTATTTATACCCATAAAACACATAGCTCAAGGAAGCTTCTTAAAAAACTTCCAACCTATATGTGGCCCATGTGCACCCATGTGTGGCCCATGTTCGTCCATGTGTGAACTAATAATGAATTATGAATTAACTAAGAATGAAATAGAATGAACTAAAATTTAACTATGAGTTAATTAAGAATTAATTGGAAATGAACTAAAGGATATCTATAAATGAATTAATAATTAATTAGAAGTTAATCAAAAGCTAATTAAAAATGAATTGAAACTAAATTAAGAATAACATACAAATTAATCACAAGTCATGGATGAACATTCATATGAATGAACTCCATGGTGTTGGGTGAAAGGGTGAAAGCACATTACAAGGGGGGCAAAAATGTTATCACATCGTACTATTTTCCAAGGGTGTCCATGTTTGAACTTCAACCATGGTAATATTGGAGCATAATTTTTCAACCTTTTTACATAATATGGTAGATTATAACACACGTAATTCAATTGCGAAAAAAATTATTTTTCCAACTTATATTGTGAGATTCCAAAATATATTTGTGGCAAAAAAATGTACATCACTATGTATTAAAAAATGCAAATATACTAAAAAATGATTGAAATAATGAATTTGTAGTATCTATTAAACATTGTGATTCCATATGGTTGGAATAAGTTTGTGAACCATATGAAGAGTTTGATAATTATCATATCACAAATGGGTGTTTTTGGGGGTTATGACCATAACTATGTGGTAAATGAACATTTTGACAAACTGTCACTTTCAAATGGAAGGTGACAAGATATGTGAGGTGGGTAATTTTTTAAATTTTCATTTCAAATAGTTTTTGGTTGATTAATTCAAACCCAAACCTAGTGTAATTCAAAAACAAAAGCAAGTTTTATTATACTAAATATACCATAAATATACTCAATATTCCTTGAATTTAAGCTTTTACAATTTATTTCTCATTTTCAAATAATATTATATATCATTAACTTTCTAAAAATCAAAATATCAAGCCCAAACACCAAAAATGAAACCCAAAATTAAATGCAATACGTTTTGTTGAAATATATTTTACATACATGTTGTCAAAATGCCCAAAGTGCCCCCCCCTTTAGTGTGCTTTCACCTTGTTAGCATCCATGACAAATTTGAATTTGTTTATTTTGACTAATGTATTTTTTATTAGGGGTCCTACGATGTTTTGACTAATCAAAATGACCAATTGTCAAAATGACCATTAATAAATTAAACCAACATTATCTATGGTTTAATTTAAACCATGTGTTAATCATATGTTACATCTTGGAAGGTGATGTGGCATCGTACATGTCATATAAAAATAGGTTCATAGGTAACTAATGACATTCTACTTATGACCATATGTGTACAATGTATATTGTACACATACACCATATGCTTCACCATATACAAATTTTGTATATGTGATTTGCCAAGTTTGAAACCCAAGCCTCCATGGAGGCACACCAATGCCTTTGCCATAGAGTTACAAAACTTTTAATGAATATAAGGTGTGCAACATTTTTTTAATCTTTTAAATTACAAAATTGTTAAGATATCAAATTGACACACCTTTTTACATTTCAAATCTTGTTCAAATGAAAAAAAAACCGTAATGTTGAATTTTTATTCATGAATCTATTCAATCAAATCAATATATTTTGTAAATGTTCAAATGAGTTTTTTTTTAATGTTTTTTAAAAACACAAATTATTAACAAATTGACACAAATGAACTTATGATTCTTCCAATTCCAACTACATTTCATTATGTGATTAAACAATATAAGGTAGATAGGTTGGTACAATAGGTGGGTAGAGTAAGTAGGTATAGGGTAGGTAAGTAAAGTAGATAGGTGGTTATAAAATTATTATAAAGGTAGGTAGGTATGTAGCAAAATAAATAAGATAAGAAGGATACTAATGTAAGGTAAGTAGGTAGGATTGCCTATTAACTAGGCCTAAGTTATCCACCTAGCATAAATTAGGCTAAATTATGCTTGTAGCTAATGAATTACCTTTAGTAAGGAATCTTATTAATTCATGACATGCCTACTTACCTACCTACCTACCTACCACACATGAATTAATAACATTATATAATGGTAATTCATTACATTCATAACCTAACTTATGTTAACTAGGTAGCCTTGGCTTAGGCCTACCTAGTTAATGTCAAATCAATATGTTTAATTTGACTAAGCCATGGTCATCTTGATGGATTTTTGTTTTTTTTACTAAGTGTCTAAGTGACACATGGTCAAAAATGTTACGTTAATCAAATGTATTAATAAAAAATAATATGTATATTTTGTGCCCTAGGCTTCTAATCAAGATGGACATCACTTCTAGTCAAAATGGACACTTTGGTCAAATTAGGCCTTTTAAAAAGTCATAATTTCTTGTCATGTAAAAACTTTACGTATCTTATAATTAAGAATAGGTTTACCATTATGTATAAACTTAACATCAATGGTTTGGTCAAAAGGACCAATAGGACATTTTGTTTCGTGCTTACAAAGGAGGTAACTAGGGTTCATGGAAACATTCATAATTGGGATCTCACATTACATCAACATGTGTCTTAGTTCATTATATATTTCATTAAATTTTGAATGGATTTGGACAAATATATCATTGCGAATTAACAAGGATTAATTGTTAAAAACAAATGAATTCATTAATAGCTAGTCAAATTCATTAATAATTAATACACTAACTAGTCTCATAGTTTGTCCCTAGGTTAAGCACTGACCACCTAGGTTATGAACCTAGGCTAAACAACTAACCAACTAAGAGCCTAGGCTAGGCACTTAACCACCTAAGCTATGTGAGACACCTAAAAATTTAACCCATTAACTTAGGGTGCAAGTGTGAAAGTTTGAAACCCTCAACTCCCTTCACTTTCATGCTTCAAGAATAAAACCTTAACCATTCAACTATTATTTCAATAAGTGAAATGATTTTTCATCACATTTTATTATGCACATTTTTTTTCCAAACCTTTGTTTAGGTTACCATAAATTAGGTTTCTATGATAGTCAAAGTTTATTCTTAGGTTAATGTACAATATTGTAAATTATTTAAAAACTAATGTAAACTACCCTAAACTATTCCTAGGTTACCATAGGCTAGGATTTTAAGTTATTCCCAAATTATCATAAATTTTTAAAATTATTTAAAATGATTTACGCTAGGTTATTTTAAGTTATTCTACCTTAAGTTATTCGTAGGTTACCATAGACTAGGATTTTAGGTTAGTCCTTTGGTATTTAAAATTATATTATTTAAAGTTATTATCGATTATTTCATCCCTAATTGTTATAGACTATTGTACCTTAGGTTATTTAAAATTATTCCACTTTAAATTATTTTAGGTTATTCCACTTCAAATTATTTTAGGTTATTTCACATTAAATTATTTTAAATTATTTTAAATTATTCCACCCTAGGTTATTCTAGGTTATTTTTAATTATTTTTGGTTATTATAAGTTATTCTTGGTTATTTTTGGTTATTTTATGTTATTCTAGGTTACTCTTGGCTATTTTAGGCTATTCCACAATTGAGTATTCTATATTATTATAGCTTACTTTATTTTGACTATTTTAATTTTTTTCACTTTTGGTTATTCTAAATTATAAATAGATATTTCAAGTTATTTCACCTTTAACTATTTTGAGTTATTTTACCCTAAGTTATTTTCAATTATTTTATGTTATTCTAAATGATTTTATCTTAAATTATTTTTGAATATTCTATGTTATTCCACATTCAAAACAATTTGGTTATTTTTGGTTATTCTAGGTTATTTTTAGTTATTCCACTTTATGTTAGTTTAAGTTAGTTTACAATAAAGTATTATAAGTTATTCTACTTAAGTTATTTTTGGTTGTTCTAAGGTATTTTTTATAGGTTATTATATATTATTTTAGGTTCTTAAAATTTTTACCTTTAACTATTTCATTCTAGGCTATTGTCGATTATTTAAAGTTATTCCAAGTTATTTTATGTTATTCTACCCTATGTTATTTTAGGTTATGTAATCATAAATTGCTTTATGTTATAACCCTAAGTTATTATAATTTATAATAACCTATGGTAGAATAACTTAAAATAACTTAAGGTGGAATAATTTATAATAACTTTAAATAGTTTATGGTGGAATATTGTAAAATATTTTATAGTGGATCTATAGTGAAAATAGCTTAGAAAGGAATAACCAATTATAGTTCAAAATATAATAGCATAGGGTGAAATAACCAAAAATAACATAAGGTGATATAGCTTAAAATAACCTAAGGTACAATAGTTTAGGATATTTAAAACAACAACATAAAAATAGTAAGAAATTATAATGAATTATTTAATTTAATAATGAATTATGTTAACTAATAATGAAACATGATGATATATTACATAATGACTTTATAGTGACATAATTTTAGGCACGGTGAATTGATTAGATAGAGATAAACCTATTTCATTTTTAAGGTCTAATAATGATTTAAACTAATGATGTGCATCTCACTTTTAAACTAGTGTCAAAATCCATCACATCATGTGGGTGTATGATACAACAGACAAGTTATTCCCTTTTCGCTTAACATATGAAATGGAGGTTTTTTTATTCATTAAATTAAAAGTGATGACCCTTCAAATAATCACAAAGATGATACGTCCTTTGGATAAATCCCAACATCAGAAATTATTACAATTTAATGAGTTAGATAAAATGATGTTTAGAACTTGATAATCAATCGAAGTTGTGTAAAATATTAAAATAAACATAAAGGTTAAATATATGAAAAATTGTTTATGAAACAACTAACATAGATTCCCATAAATATGTAACAAATTATAAAAATTCAATCATTCAACATGTTTGTTTTTCACAAGTCCATGTTTTAGTAAATAATTGTTATAAAAAATTTAAAAAATCCTACAATAAAAAAACATAAAACTATTTTATGATAGGTAATGTTGGTGGCAGATGGGGGCATTACTAGAATAAGGCACCTACTTGATGAGGCAACCAAAGGCATTGTTGAATTATAGTAATGTGTTCATCCCAAATGTTTGACAAGGCAGCTAAAGGAATTGTTGTCCTAGATGTTTTAACAAAGCAGTTGAAGGCAATTGTTGAATTATAGTAATGTGTTCATAAGGGAGCCTTATTGTGTGTAATGAAGTTTAACCTGATAACTAATGTGATGAAAAAAAATGGTGGGCCCTTACAAAACTATATGAATCCACAAATGTTCATAGCTTTTGCCCATTCATAACCACCATAAAATGATGGAATGATCTTCTTGGGTTTGTTGTTCTAATGGGGAAGAAAACTATGGAATAATTCAACAAGCCATGGTAACATGCTTAATCTTTGATATTTTCATTAGCATGCCTTTTCTTAGAGCTTGAGGAAAGTGATGATGATGTCATCATTGTTGAATCTATTGTTATTACTACCTCCAATGCCACCATCTTCACCACCATAGGGAAGTTCATATTTCTAAATCCATTTCTAGAATTGGAAGAAGAAGATTAGATTTTGCCATTTTTGGTGGCTATCGGTACTTGCATTTTGGAGGTTTTGGAAAGCTTCATCTGTTGTGATACTTTAGCATTGTGATGTAAATGCCGAATGCAAAAGCTTTGAGCATCACATTTGTGACGGTTGTTGTTTATACTAGTGCCACTACCCCAGCCATCGCACTTCTTGGTTTTCCAAGATTCACACAAGATGTCATCAATTTCTTATTGCAAAACATAATGATCAAGCACCTTCGCACATACTCGTTTTCACCGCTCACAAGGACTTGTAGCCAAGAGCAAAAAATATAGAGGGACAAAGGTCAAAGCCCAACAATTTGTAGCCCAAGAGGTGGTGGTATACAACTGCATTAATATTGATTTGGATGAAGAATCTAGGCCCTAAATGGTAGTGTGTTGCACAATGTTGTTTTTAATGCCATGAATGGTTTAAGGTTTAAGGTAGGGTTAAGGTTCAAGGTAAGGGTCAAGGTTTAGGGTAGGGGTTAGGGTTTAAGGACTTGGGAAAGATGTAATAATTTCTTTCACAACCTTAAGGCATACTTTAGTTTAGGTCCCTTGAATTCTAGGCATATCTCTAAGGCCTCTATAATGGAGCGTCATTAGATGTTTGTGGATTTTTGAGGATTAACAATGGAGCATGGAAGAACATCGATGGAACAATGAGGAACATTGATGGAGCAGTTAAAAGTGTAAGGGGAACATTGAGGAGCATCCATGGAACATTTGGAAGCGCATCAACAGAGCTTTTATGATTGTTAGCATACATCATAAAACATTGTCATTTAGTCATTCCCATATTTTAATGGTGTTGGAGACCTACATTTTGAAGGTTTTTTAGGAACACAAAATAGGAAATTCAGTTTCAATCTCCTTTCAATTAGTTTACCCGTGTGTGGTAGGCTTCCTTGGGTCTTCCTTTTCTTTCAATTTGTGTCATGTGGGTGTCGATTTATTTTATGGAAGCTCCTCCCCCTATAAGAGATGTGTCTTTTAGCTCCTTTCCCCCACCCATGCCCCTAGCAGAAACCCTTCAGCCTATTGCCCTTCCACAAAGGCCTCATTATGTATTTTTGGCCCCTCCCTCTTTCCTTTATGTCATTTTGACTTTTGCTTCAATCCCAACTCATCTAATTAGGGCATCTTGAGCTTATGAGTCAATTGTACTTTCAATGCATGTTAAGAGTATGAGTCAACCCCCCCTCAACATAATATCCCATGCCCCATGCCCCCCTTTAGTAAATTGGGCATGGACATCAAGTCTAGATCCCCTTGGAGCCTTTTTGTTTAGGTTCCCCTAAGCTTCAATTATATTCTTACATCCCAATTGTTTTGAGGCAAGAGGTGTAATTAACATTCAAATGTCCTTTGGATCACATAGTACAAAACTCAAACGATGTTGCTGCTTGGCATCTTTTTACACTCTTCCCTAGTGGTGCATTTTTTTGCCTATTCAAGGGGCGAAGGCTAGGCATAGGAAGTTTAACATTAAGTTATGGAGGTTTTTTTTTTTATGATTAGAGGAATTTTAGGCGAAAAAAAATTTGTTGCTCACATAGGCCCTAATGGTTATTTTACCTTTAGTCCCCCCCCTATTTAGATGGTGCCCTTCCCTTAGAAGCTTCAACCTTCTCTTCCCACTTAGGACCCCATCATCTTCATCAAAGTGTAGCCTTAGGGCGAGTAGGTAGTATGTTCATGCTATGAAAGCCTTCGCCCCCCTAGCACTAACTTTGGCCTCTTTAAAAACCATTATAACTTTGCAAGTTTTTCATCTTTGACTTTGTCTTTCCCATGTTTAAATTCTTTGATGGAGTTTTAGTTAAAAGTGTATTTGGATTTTTCTTTAGACATGTTCAAGTCGACAATCATCCATTTAATTCACCTTGCAGGTGAAAGGCCTTCAAACATGGTATTCAAGCACCTTCGAGATTTATTTAACCTAGAAGATTCAACTAACAACATTTCCCACTTATTCATGGTGTGTTGTTATGCTACTATAGGGCAAATCTCTGGGAATATAGCCAAAGCCTTTGGTGCTACTAGGTTATTAGCTTTGGCCAAGCCTTCTAATGGCATTCAACTAATAACAATAGGCAAGGTTTTTTATCGATTGGTGAATAGGACCCTTTGCCTCTAGTTTTGTAATGCATTTGTCGTTCACTTATCCACCCACCAATTTGGGGTCATAGTTAAATGAGGTTGTGAAGTAATGGTGCACGATATTTAGGTAGCCTTAGTTGTTCACCCCAATTGGATGGTGTTACAAGTAAACATTACAAATGCCTTTAACATTATTTCCCGTAAGGTTATATTCCAAGAACTATGTGTTGCAAGTGGTTAATTATATCAACTCATACCTTTCATCTATTCCTTTTATGTTCCCTAGCTCCTTCTTTTTTTTAGTCATCATTCCACTCAAGGTGATTTGTTTGTGATTCAATCCGCCATTGGTAATTGTTAGGGGGATCCTTTGGGTGGTCCTTTTTTTGGCCTAATTCATTTTCACGCACTTTGTAGTTTGACCACCATTTCCTCATCTTTTTTGTTTATTTTTGTTATAGATGACACCCACATCATTGGGCTTGTTTCAATTGTCTTTTAGGCTTTTCATCATTTTCCTTCCTAGTTACATTTGATAAGCCTTGCGATTCAACCCCACAATGTATTGTTTGGTTTCTTTTGGCCCATTGCCTTCAAGGTTTTTGCCTCCATTAGGTTTTTATACCCCTATTAGGGGCATTAAGGTTTTGGTGTTCTTTTGGGGTCCTTTTCTTTCAATTTTTCTTTTCTTGAAGACGTTTTAGACGATGATGTTCAACACATAGGTGCCTTTCTTAAGTTGAGGGATGTGTAGGTGGCATTTGGGATTTTCATTCATTGTTTTACATAAAGGTTTTATTACCTTTTTCATCCCCCACCCCCACTTTTAGATTTTCAATGCCAACTCACTTCCTTTGATTCAACCCTCATTCGCATATTCAAAAAACTCTTAAGGCTAGGTTTTTTGGAACATCCGAAGGTTCACCTAGTTCATCAATAAACCTCTTTTCCCATCTCTAGAAGTGGGATAGGTTTTGTCTTTGTAAAGGGTATTGCCTTGGCAACTAACTTGGGGAGTTGGGGGCATATCAAACTAATCATCGCATCCAAATTTTTGCAAGATGGATGCCCATTTTTATTGGGGGTTCTAGGGTCCAATAATTCAAGTCCACTTCCATTCTAGGCTCACCTTAAGTGGACTTGTGACTTTTTACCTCTAGTTGCTCAAACTTCCATCCCACCATTTGAACAATTATCAAAGAGGAGTAGATTTTTTTCAAGAGAACATCTTGGAAAACATGCATGGGTATTCATTTTCTAACATCATCTCAGAGTTGTTTTCCAATTATCATCGTGCTTGGCTAAAATCTTATGTAGGGCCAAGTTTGGATGTTTGGTTTTTGCCCACCCATTCATCCCATCTTTTATGATGGCCTTTGACATTTTTCCCTTAACATTATGCACCAAATTGGGCTTCCCCCATCCCATGGCTTGTGATATTTCTCAATGCATATGTGGCTAGGCTATAAATTTGATAGGGATACACTTATCTCATATGTTCATGGGGGAAAACACATGGCCACACATGATGCAATTCAAGATTTTTTCACCTCCATTGTTAGGGATGTTGGGTTCCATGTTTTGCACAAGTAAACACATGTTCTTTTGATGCCATCTCTCCAGTCATCATAATGACAAGTGGATATTGTGTTTACACTGGTACTCACTTTGGTAAATGTAGACATTACTGACCCAATTCTTGCGAATCTTGTTTTGCGAGTCGCTTCTTCTCAGGGATTGGTTGTGATGATTGCAGCTCAAGCAAAGGTTGTGTTATATCCCAACTAACACCTTGAGGATAATTTCATCCTTCTAGTAGTAAAGATATTTGAATGTTTACACTAGCAAGCGAACAACTTCTTTCATCAATGTGCCAACATGACATAGTCGACGAAGGGCTTTGGAGGTCCTCCTCTTTCAATTATATGTTCATTTTATAAGCAGTGAGTGTCAATGACTCTTTAGAGAATTCAAGTCGCCACTATCTTGCATCAAGTAATTGTGACAACAAGAGAGGCCTTATCTAGGCTTGGTGTCCTTCCAAGTTTTTCACCCATCTCTTTGCATGACTTGCTTTGTGCTATGAGTGATGGGTTTAGGTCCTAGGTTTCATGTTTTCTCCTTGTAGGGCTCCCCATTATGCATTATGCACTTTTGGGTGTGTTTTTTAATTTGGACTTTAGTCCTTTCTTTTTTCTTCTCTTGTTCCCTTCTCAGGTCTTTTTCCTCCATTTATTTATTTGTTATATGAACCCACCCAAAAAATAAGATGATCTCCTCTGGAAAGATCTGGAAAGAGGAAAATCTTTTAAATTTAAGGCACCCTTCTAATCATTGTGAAATCCCAGCAAGGTCATTACGAAACCTGAACACCAAAGTTAGTTGGAGACTTTCTATGAGAAGAAAGTAACTGCGGAGAGGAAGAGAAAGCCAAACAACACTATAACTTTTAATGATATATCCATGATCCATGGCTAATTTGTGTAGATTTTCAACACTAAGGTGTATTCACAGCTAATGTTAAGTGAAAATCTAAGTGGCATCTTAGGTGGCAGCCAATGTTAAATGGGTGATTGTTTAATATTAAGTGAATGTTAACTTAACATAAGATCTTCATGATAAATAAGTTTAGGTCTTAAATGACTAGCTTGGTGTTAGGGGACTTAATACTAGAGTCCTTAACACCGAGTGTGAATGCCCCTTAACACTATCACCCTTGTCTATGTACAGATTACAAAGCAGCTTAACAAGCGGCTCATCACTTAATGACTCTGCCCTTTATGACAGGTTCAAATGAGTGCTAGCCAGTTATTGAGTTTTGACCTGGGTAACCAGTAAGGTCTGGGGCCAAGTTGTGAGAAACCAACAAACACTGGTTCAAACTTCAAACTAAAAAAATCCAAACTAAAAAACTCCATTACTAGATCTGGAACCTCTCATCTAGATGCATGCAATTCCATTGAATTTGGCCATCCATATATGCAGAGAGTACTCCAGATGTTGCTCACTCATTGGGTGAAGTTCAAGCCAAAATTTTATGCCCAAATCCTGCACTAATACATAGTCTCTTCCCTAAGGCCAGGGCTTACACACAAGCTCAATGTGGCTTCAGGCTCAAAATGCTGTTAAAGGAAGGACAAGGTTCTCAGCAGGAAAAGTTTCTTCTTCCACACCATTACTGGGCATTTCCCAAACTTATGCTAGAATTGTGATACGAGTGCTGCTGATGTGAACAGAGGACACTGGCATTTCCAGTTTGATGCCTCTACCTCTCTCCATTTCAAGCTGCCTTTCCTTCCCAGTACTGCATACCTTTGTCATCCTGAGGGTATGAAACCAGTTAGCAGATGTGGATCCTGACAAGAGCCAAGGTAGTTGATTTTTGTGCAGTTCAGTAGCATCTCTTCTAGTCAGCCTTTGGACTATCAATTCCAAAGGGTGGTCAAAACTCTAAACCCTAAACCCAAACACAAAGAGGCATCTGTTTTGCATCGGTGATCAGATCCTCATATCACTGCATGATGACACTGTTGGAACTGTTGGAACTGTGCAATCCCGGAATAAAACCAAAAAGAGTTTTGTTGGCATTGGCAGATGGTAGAGTGAGTCACAGTTGAGGGTGTCAACTGGCTTGAATGTTGCTTTCATGAAGGTGTACAAAGATAGATTTCTTTCAAGGGAGGCAACTAACAGCTGGTGGACAAGTTAAACCTTGTTCTGCCAATAAGCAAAACCAAAAGGGATGTCACCAGTCAGTTTGATTGGATTTGGGTATGGGACTTCCGCAAGTGGGTGCTTATGTCTTTTTCCAGAAGCTGCCAGGACTGTTGACAGCTTCTTATCTATTTTAGAATGAAAGGAGGTGAAGGATCTTTGTGAACAACTCTTGAACTGACAATTAGCTGCTGTTGTGCTGAATTTCACTTACAATAATGACAGTATGCAGGGAATGAATGCAGCAAGCCGATATCATGACTGAGTCATCTTGCTATTTCGAGAAATTGCATTAACTTAACATGCAGATCTTAGTTGTTTGCTTGAAGGATATGTTCAGGGTGCAAGAGGCCCCAATTACCACTACAGCTATGAAGGCATCTCTCTCTCTCTCTCTCTCTCTCTGTGCATTAGGCTTTGATGCTTGCTTGCACAAGGACAAGCTAAAATGAAGTGAAGCTTATAACAAGAGCAGCTCCACGGGTGCTCAGTATGTAGCCCTGCAAATTGGATGAAGAAAATTCAAAATATGCCAGCTTGGCTCAGCAAAATCGTTTTGGACCAAAATGCTGAGGCTGGTAAAAGATACGGCAAAGTCTAACACCTGCTGTTGATTGGCTAGATCGTTTGATTGGTCCAGGTGGGTTGCAATTAGTAGTCTCCCCACTATTTGCAGTCCCAGTTTTAGTTCGATGGGTGGGGTTGGAAAAAAGTAGATAACTAAACTTGGATGTGAGAAATGCTTTTGCAGGGTCATGTACTGAGCACTGCTGGAGATGGCACTCTAACAAGATTGAGTAAATGGATTGATGCATATAGAAGCCTGCTTAGTTCTTGGACAAGGGTGAAGCTCAGATTCAGAACTGAAGCACTTCCAAGACACCTACTTGCATTAAAAAACTCAGTATATTCTCTAATCCTGGTCATTTGAGTTTCAAACTTCGATTACTTTGCTGACACCATTGGACTGGAAGAGCTTTCAGTTTCTGGATCCTCAGGTTTTGCTTGTATCCAGTTGTTTGAAATTGCAGTTGTGGGTAGTGATGAAGTCCAGATTAGTGTGTTGCTATTCATCACCACCTGGGGCTGCAGTTTTGTTGCTACTACCGAATTGGCTGGTTTTGATTAGATTTTTAAACCTTTTACTAAGCCTGATGCCAGTACAAATATTGGATAGCACAGCCCATTTGAACCAATGCTTGAGTGTGAATACAGGTCGGTATATAGCATGTCAGTGATTCCAATTTAACTCTGGAAACCACATGAATTGAAGAATTTTCAACAACAGTTCATCCTGTTGTTGGCATTATTCATGACTTTGTGCATGAGTTTTTGGATGTATGAAGAAGCTTGGAAAAGGCGACAGGCATGCAAGGCATGTTGAAATAATATTGGACAAAAGAAAATAATTGGATTCAATTCCTTTGGAAATATTGTCAATCTAAGCCACACAGATTCGGATGCTTTCATGATGTGAATGAATTCCTTTTAAGTCTTAATTTCCTTGCTCGTTGACTCATCTTCCCTCCCAAGGCCACAAATTCTAGCTTATTGTATCCTATTATTTCCAACTATAGTAACTTGATAAATGGTTTAAGTTTTCCCCTTAATTGTGGTTGATAAGTCCCAGTGAAATTTTATGTATATGTGTCAAAATCAAAAAAACCCTACATATATATAGTGTAGGGTAAAGCCACAAGGTAGGGGCATTCCCAAAAGAAGGGGCCTAGAATCAGGCCATAGACAAGTGCCAATCTGCATTTTTGGATGTCCCCCATCTGTGGCCTTACCCATTACAAGCATGAAACCAAGGTTGTCATCAATCTAAACATTTGAAGATCACAAGGCACAAAAGGGGGAGGTTCTTAAGGTTACTCCTTCAAGAGTGGGAGGGATTTCATGCCCAGTTATAGGTGAAGATAGGCATAATATCCCTCTTTTTTCCTAAGAAGGGTATTCAAGAATATAAGGTACCCTTGAAATATACAAGGAATCTCAAAGAAGTTTTTTGCATTCTACATTACCATGGTCCCACTTTCATAGCAAAGGTGAGAAAGATTGCATGGTAGGTATGCACTTGGGGACTTTTTCACCCATCCTAAAAAGGCTTGGTGACTCCAAAGTCAAAACCTACCTATCCTCACATTATTCCCAACTTGGTATCTTCTTTTGCATATACGGTAGTCTTGAGAGGTACTCACAAGTGGCTTTTTGTTACAAGTCAACATTCACATTTTGTTTCAGCATCACTTTAACCCTTTGCACGCCAACGGATGAGAACACAATTGCATTGTCCAAATTAGAGGCTACACATGTCACCTTGGACTATGGATCTCATTTAAGCAATCACGAGCAACATTTTCAAAGGCTGCATTTCTATGGACATACCATCCTACACCTCCATGAAGTTCAAGGTATGTTTCACACCATGGAAACAAATAACTTCAAAAGAAGGGAATCTTGAGGAAAAAAAAGTCCATTGTCTCATGAATCAATCACCCCAATATGTTCTTACTTAAACATGTTGGGAACACATTGAAGATAGTGCACACTACACATAGTCTCCGGCATTATTGCATTGGATGATTGCAAATCTGATGTGTGAACCATGTTATCACAAGGGTCCTGGTGTCAGAAATGGTGAGTTGTGGACCAAAGTGACCTCCAAATATTTGGGTGGCCATGAACATCTTGTTATCATGTTCAGGGGATCCTAAACTTTCCAGTTTGTGTAAGTTTGCTTTGTGGGCAGAGCTCTTTAAAAAACTAGCCATGTTCATTGGAACTACAAATAAAGTGAGATCTAAAGTCTACAATAAATTGTACTTAGTCTATCCTACCCGCCTGTAGGAAGCTGGGTCATTCATCAACCACATTCTTAGTCTAAGGTAAACTCCCAAACCAAGGGCCATAGGACAACCCATGGTTGAGTCCAGCCCCTCATTTTGGAAGTGTCCCCAACCCTGGGCCTTACCCATTGTAATAAAGCATAAAATACATAGATCACAAGGCATAAGAGGGGGACAGTGCTGGGGATCAGAGAAATGAATGAAAAACAAGGGGTGTGTCACACTGTGGCCTTGCCATTTACGTAAAAAATATCTTAAGGCAAAAGAAGAACTATGAAAATTCAAATATTTCACCACTCCAAAATATAATCTTCAAAAAAATCCTCTAAAAGAAACCAAAATCTTTCAAGATATCATAACTCTATAACTAATCTCCAAGTTCAACACAAGCCAAAATATTATCTTTCAAAAATCCTCGTATAAAAATAGACCTACTACCTAGGAGCCAAAATCCCTTAAAATACTCCATAATGAATCTAAACACAATATCCTTACCTTGGTAGGCAAGGTCAACAAATCACATAGGTCTTTACCCATATAACCCACCTTTGGAGCCAGGCTTCATCCCAGTAAGCACCTCTCACTCGAAGGTTGTTACCACCCATGAAATAGGAGGGATATTCACACATATAAGGTGCCTTCCAAATATAGTAGGGAATTTCTTGGAGTGCTTTAGGGTCCCAAGAACATGCCCATGAGCAATCCCCTAGAAATAGTGTGAACCCATGCAAATAGGGAGTGGGTTTGCGAACTTTATGGATGAAAACCCTAACTATTTGGGTAGGGAAAGTACAAATGGTGGGCACTCATGGAAATGTGCCCATAGTAAACCAAGGCACATTACATTCTTGGGATATCTATCATTTATAATAGCTTATGCAAATTTTGAATGAGTTTGCCAATTTTGGACCCTAGACTTGATTGCACACTTTTCAAAGCCCTCATTTCACATGATACAGTATACATTGACGTTTGGTAGTTTCTGTTTTTGTCTACAGCTGACAAAGTTTGTAATTGAGTATTAAACATTAGGAAAGCCTGGATGGGGAGTTTTTTTTTTTAAAGGAAGATTTTTAAAAAAAAGGATACTTGCTGGTGAGTAAAAAGAGGAAGAAATTTCATAAAAGGTTGCAGGAAAGCAAAGAGAGAAAGAAATTTCAAAGAAATGGATTATACAACAGTCTTTTAACTGGCAAATTTTGGCTAAAAATTCAAACCCAGTCACCAGAAGTGATAAAAAACAATAAAGATCATCAAATTTCTATATTTGGTTTTCAGTGTTTAGCCAAAAAAAAATGAAAGGATGATTAATATTTGTACATCATATGTGGTTTATAGCCCAATTTGGCTAAATCTTCGTAGAGATGACGGTCACAGTTTTAACATCTTCCTATGGATGATGACCACTTTGGCCACAAACAAAAATTCCTTTCAAAAGAAAACACATGTGATGGAGCCTGAAGGTAAGACATACAAAGTATTGGGCATACAAAGTTTTCCCTTAGTACCTTTACCATTTTCCAGCAGTAATTAAATTATTTTCAATTAATTTGGATTTTTCTCAAAATCAGTTGCGTTTGCAATGTTTCAAGTTCAAGAAATTTGTTAGACATTATTATTGATGATTGCCTGCCCTAAAGTTTGGTGATATGCATTGTGTCTAAATAATGCAAGACTACTTGGCATTGTTCTCCCCTCCTCAAATTTAGAAATTTCAAGAATTTTTTTATTTTGGAACTCAGTGAGCCAAAAACACTCTTGGGGACCAGATCAGATGAATGTGAGTTAGGGTAAACCAACCCATGACCAATCACCTGCCTATGACCGAACACTTTGGCAGATCTTTTTCAATTCTTCTCCATTTTGAGTGATTTAAAATGTTGCAGGAGCGCCTTTTCAAGCTCTACAAATCATCTTGGAAATGCAAAGCCAAAGGACAAGCCAAAAAAGAGTTGTAAAGAAAATATGTTTTTTCAAATTTCAAAACTTTTTTTTTTCTTTTTTTTTTCATTTTGACCCCTTCTACTTTTAAACCTCATAATTTTTTTATTTCTTATTCATTTTAAACAATTTAAAGTGCTATAGGAGTGCCACCCAAAGTTCTACAAATCATCTTTGAACTCGAATAGTAACAGAGCAACATACAAGGATTTTTTTGGGTGTTCGAGAACTAGCCTTTGTAACATTCGGTGGTTTGTTTTTTTGAGTTCTTAACCCCCTCTACTTTGGGGGGCCATAACTCTCAATCTCATTCCCTTTTTGACAATTTTTAATGCGCTAGATGCGCCAATAGGAGGGGTTCAAGTTTTGTTTGGATATTAGAAACAATGGAACTCTCCCCTTGGATCCAACTTGCCTCGAATGCTTAAATGCTTGATCACCATCCAATTTACCTTATATATGACTCATGTGTGATATCCAAAATAATATGCAAAAAAAAGGTATCAACCCAAGAAATTAATGTTTTTCTTGAGATAAAAACACATATATTCCAAAAAATAATCATCACATACATAAGAAATCAAGAGGTCAAGAATCAAAAGTCCATGCAAGGTTTTTATTTTATTTTTGGTTTTAATGCACATAACAGTTATTAGGGTTTAACAACTTGGCAAGTGCCAAGTAATGACTATATATATATGATGATAATGGCTAGTCGGGTTTAGGGTTTTTTGAAATTGATTATAGATGGGATTCATACAAGGGAACTAGGAGGATGGCTCCTTGGTATGAGTACAAAAACTAATATCTAAAATCTAATAGACATTAAAATCTATCTTTGGTTTCTTCGAAACTTGTATTGACCAACATGGAATCAAGTCAAATATTGTCCAAAAAAAAAAAAAAAACAGAAGGACTAAATAATATGACAAGAAAAGGCTAATATAAACATTTCTATAACTTAAAAACTACATACAGTTATTTTGGATATCATACTACTGCCATCATCCAATTTTATTTCATGAACAACACACCCACTATTTCATAACATCAACAATATGAACTAAACATTATTTCAAAAGGAACAACTAATGGGGACTAATTTCATGATTGCTTATTATAATCTATTTTTTGTTCTTCAATATGAAATGATTGTAGTACAAGTGGATTAAATCCTTTTGGATCACTCTTTATTAGGCTATCTCAATCTCACATAACATTCAACCTTGGCACCATACCACCCAATCACTAAACCCAACAAGTTCATTCAGGCATTTTGATAGGGATGAGATGAATGTCTACATCTTGTATATTTTCCCAATTTCCCGCCCTTAAATAAAAGCAACACACACATCCTTGAAGTTGCCAAACTATTGAGTCTCAATTTCCCAAATGTGCATCCCCATTACCCCCTCACAAGTCAGGTTGATGTTTTTTTTAAACCATCCATGATTGTCCCCAATAGTTTTTCATCATTACCACCATTTACTATGGGTTTTATTCATATCTTGGTTTCTAGAACAACTTCTAATTTCTAGCCCTAATATGCAATGGAAGATAGTTTGAACAAGAGACTACAAAGATCTTGATTTGGTCTATTTGGGTGGGGGGGTATGATAGAAGTAGGGGCCTTTCCTTTTGGTTTTTGTTGTTTTTTTCACCTAACTCCCTTTTCATAAAGGTTGCTCCTAGTAACAATTGCTTCTTTAATCTTTGCATAACCCCACATCCCATGGCACCCATGCCCCACTAGGGTTTAAAACAAAACACAACCATGTTATGCAATGTTTACAAACAAAATTTGAACTCATAGCAACTATCATAACAACTCCTATGTAGAAAATAACTAGCTTTTTAAGTGGCGCAAAATTCAAGAATTGATTTTTGGTGATTTGAAATATTACTCATTTGTAAATAAGCAAAAATCTAAACCCAAAACACAAAATGGAAAACAATAACACAAAACCATGTGTAAAAAATTGACGCGCTCCCAAGTCCCATGTTAGCTCCAAGTTGGGCTAAGTCACTCAAGTTGCGAAATTTCTGGGACTCAAAGCACGCTCCCAGCTTCCAGCACTAAAGGGGGTGAGAGGGGCGTGCTGAAAGCTCCGGGATAGACTAGGAAAAAGGACAAGCTTACTCAATTATACGGTCCTGCATCCAAATCCAACCAACAAGTTGGTTAAAACTCATTCTGCACCCTTTTGGTGTTGGGACAAACCACGGGCTACCTTGGACTCACTTGACTCACCACGGCCCGGACTCAGGGGAAACCACCACCTTCCCCCATATAATATTCTCTGCATCTCTCCGCCGCACTTGCATCCAAATGACTCTTTTTCTCGAGACTCCCAAAGTGGAGTCCCGAAATTATCCCAGTTTGGACTCCCGAAACTTTGGACACTCATAACTCCTCGCCCCGAACTCGGATCGGGACGAGGTCTAAACAAAGTTGTAGCTCTCCTCAAGAGTTTTCCAACGGTGGTTGCACTTCACCTACACGCACCGAAATTGGGTCGATTCTTGACTTTTAGTGGCAGTTTGACTCCCGGCCTTTCTTTCGCACATAACTTGTGCTACAGATGTCCAAATGGCTCATGCGAGGCCATTTAGGACATCTACATTTCAAGATCTTTCCAATGGTATAAAGAATTCATCAATGTGTGAAGTGTTTTGACCCTTGCAATCGCGCTCTGAATTTTTGAGGGTTTCAGAGGACTCCCAAGTCCCATTTTTGGGAGTGTGAGTGGCGACCTCACAACTCCCTCAAAGTGGGGTTGTGACAACTCCTATGTAGAAAATAACAAGCTTTTTAAGTGGCAAAAAATTCAAGAATTGATTTTTGGTGATTTGAAGTATTACTCATTTATAAATAAGCAAAAATCTAAACCCAAAACACAAAATGGAAAACAATAACACAAAACCATGTGTAAAAAATCTTTCATAAAAACATAGAAAATTTACAAAGTAGAATTCACCATGTGTTTTGAAATTTCAAATCATTGAAAGTGATTTGAAAACTCACAAAAATGTCTCAAACACTAAATAGCTTGAATCATCTTCACACATGAATTGGTTCTAAATTAAAACATTATTAAATATGTTAACCCAACTTAACATTAACATAATTAAAAGTTACATGGTAGTTAAACTAACATTTTTGACAATTCTTTTTGAAGAGGAAACTTGAAAAAATGTTCTAGGACACTTTGAAGGAGTTGAAGTTTAAGAAATTTAATGAGGAAGGGCATGAAAGCATAGTTATGACATTCTTGGTGCGAGAATGTTATGGAAGCCCAAAGAAGCAAGAATTTTAAAGAATTTAAAAAAAATTTATAGATCAACCAGTGTAATTTGGTAAACATTCGCGGGTAAAGA